>ERZ1643251.362-NODE-362-length-69966-cov-18.462359_pt1 | contig 69966 bp, 45 predicted proteins | sample MGYA00579261_ERZ1643251 | MGnify/ENA primary metagenome ERZ1643251 (study PRJEB29033, sample SAMEA4952267) | chicken gut metagenome | biome: Broiler Chicken; feature: Gastrointestinal Tract; material: Caecum | place: Ireland | collected 2018 | study: Broiler...
AACTGTGATTGGACACAAGAAACTCAAGTACAAGTGAATTTCACAGATGGAGGAGGTGGATTTAAACATTATAGATATGCAATAACAGATAGTAGGGATCCACCAACAACATGGAGTGACTATATAACAAAATCAACGGATACGATAACAATAAATACAGAAACAGAAAAGTATCTGCATATAATAGCAGAAGATAATATAGGAAATGTAACAGCAGATAATGTAACAGGACCATATTTTATAGATAGAACAAACCCAACAATACAAGTAATAGGAGACTTACAAACAATAGTAATAGATGAGTTAACATTAAATTTACAAGCAAATGATGTACCATCAGGAGTAGAAACATTCAAGCTAGATGGAGAGATAATATTTAATGGAAATCATACATTTTATAAAAATGGAAAACATACATTAGAAGCAGTAGATAAAGCAGGAAATACATATAGTACAGAGTTTGAAATAACAAATATATATTATGAATGTGATGCAGGATTAGAGCATCCAATATATAGTTCAACATATGATAGTTGTCCAATATGTGAATCATATAAAGGATTAACAGTAACAAATTCGAAAGATATATATAACTCAGAGAAACAAGGAGTAAAATACGATAATCCAAGAGGAGCAGAAATAGTAGAATACTATGATGGAGTAAAAGAGAACCCAGAAAACGTAAAAGAATATGACTATGAATTAAAAGTAGTATATGAAGGAAATGAGTATAAAACGGGAGTATTGGGGAAATATACAATAACACCAAAAATAATAACAATAGAAGATATAGTAGCGACAAACAAAGTATATAACGGAAATACAACAGTAGTAGTAAGTGGCGGAAGACTAATAGATGTGTGTGAAGGAGACAACTTATACTTTGAGCTACCAGCAACAGGAGAAGCAGAAAGTAGAAATGTAGGAGAATGGAAAGTATCAATAGCAGAGATAAAACTACTAGGCGATGATGCACCAAACTATATACTAAAACATCCAACATATGGAGACATCATGGTGGAGATAACACCGAGAGCATTAAGAGTAATAAACTTATCAGGAAAGAACAGAATATATAATAAAGAGACAACAGTAGATATAATAGGCGGAGAGTTTGACAATCTAGTAGAAGGCGATGATGTGGTACCAACAATACCAGCAACAGGAGAGTCAGAAAGTTCTAACACAGGAACATGGAGAGTAGCAATAGAGGATATAGCCCTAAGTGGAAAAGATGTGCCAAACTATACATTTACCCAACCAGAATATGGAGAAATAATGGTAACAATTTCAAGAGAAATAGGACAGTTGGTAATAGAATGTAATAGTAAAAAATACGATAGAGATTTAATAGAGCCATACATAGTAGAGAAGAACACAACATCGGAAGTAACATATAAATACTATAAAGCAGGAACAGACGAAGAAGTAGAGAGACCATATGACTTAGGAAAATATGATGTAGTAGGGTATGCAGAAACAGATGGAAATTATACAGAAGTAGAAAGTAATAAAGTAACATTTGAGATAACTAAGCCAGATGCTCCAATGATAGGGATAGAAAGTAGAGTAATAAAAGTAAATGAACAAATGGTAGCAGTAGATGAGCAACCAGCTGAGATACAATATGGAGACCTAGTAACAATAGAAATAAGAATAAGAAACGAAGGACTAGGAAGCGGATATGCAAAAGAAGTAACAAGTACAATAGCAGATGGAATGGAATTTGTAGAAGATAACGAAACAAACAAAGCAAATGGTTGGAAGTTAGATGGAAAAAAAGTAACAACAGATAAATATTCATATGAAACAGATATAAATAATGAGTTGTATCCAAAGAGGTATGAATATGAACAAGATAATGAGAATCAGAATAACATAGACAATCCTGATAATCCTGGAGACACTGATGACTCAGAAAATATAGTAGAAGAAGAGCTAGAAAACGGAAAAGAAAGCGTTTTAAATATCATACCAGATGATACTACTAGTGATTCTGGAGATAATAATGGAGATAATTCTAATAATGAAGGAAATTCATCGGATGATGAAGAAACTTCATCAGAAGAAGTTCCATCAGAGGAAAATCCAACAGAAGAAAGTCCATCAGAGGAGGAAGAGAACCAGACAGAAGAGGAAGAAGCAGAAATAAATACAGGAATACAAAAATTACAATTAGTACTAAGAGTAACAAAAAATGATAAAACTCATCATAGACTATTATCACAGATAACAGTAGAGCAGCAAGATAAAAGAGGAGATATTATAGAGTATACAAAAGAAAATGAAGAGAATAGCAAAAATAGAGTAGAAATGCAATATACATATACAGATTTGCAAATCGAAAAGAGAATAACACAAATAATAACAACAGACAAAACAACAAATACAGTAAAGAAATATGATATATACCAAAAGCCAGGAAATATAGTAAAACTAGAGTTACCAAGTAAGAATATAGGAAATACAAAATTAGATATAATATATGAAATAAAGCTAAAAAATGTGGGAGACCATAATGCGAATATAGACCAAATAGTGGATATAATGCCAAACGGAGTAACCTTTAGTAAAGAAGGAAACGAAGGATGGTATGTAGGAGAGAATGGACATATAGTATACGATAATTTTGAAGATTACTTAAGACCGAATGAAGAAAAAAGTATAAAACTAAAATTGACATATGACTTAGATGAAGGTGGAATGGCACAGATAGAAAATGATGCATATTTGTTAGCAACAGAAGACTTAGATGAAAGAATAATAACAGATGAGGGAAGCATAAAAATAGAAGAAACAAACGATTATGCAAAATCAGAATTAATAGTGTCAGTAATAACAGGAGAGACAATAATAATATATTTATCAGTAATTTTGGGAGGAATGTTAATCGTAGTAGCAGGAATATCATTAATAAAGAAATATATTTTATAAAAATGCATGATAGCGAATATGTTAATATAAATTTAAAGTTATAGTTATAATTAAATTAATTATAGATAAATTGTAGTTAATATAAAAAATAATATATTTCGTAAACACTGTATTATGAATGAAAAAAGAGAAAACAAAAGAAAAATGAAATAAATAAAAGAAAAATTAAGATAAACAGTACGGAACTAAAATAAATCGACTATTTTAGTTCCTATTCTTTTTGCATAAAAAAATATAATCATATAAAATACTTTATACAATAAAATAGATAGGAGTGCTTGAAAATATGATAAAACGTTTTGCTATGTTTTTAAGATCTTCAATTAAGTTAATTGTATTAATTATAGCATCAATCATCTTAATAACAGCGGCAATTACTATATTTTATAAACCAACATATGAAGTTAGTTTAAATGGCGAATTAATAGGATATACATCAGACAAAAGCAAATTACAAGAAAGAATTAATAAATATGTTGAAAGTGGTAATGGAGATGATGTGGTTTTTGCACAAATCGACAGTATGCCCCAATATAAACTATGTTTGTTAAAAAAAGATGTTCAAACAAATGATGATGAAATTTATGAAAAAGTAACTAGCAACGGTACAGAATATTATAGGTTCTATGCTATTACAGACGATAAAGAAGAAAAATATTATGTATCTACTTTCCAAGAAGCGGAAGATATTGTTAAAAAATTGAAAGAGAAGAATAGTGCAAATAAAGATGATATCGGAATATTAGAAAAATATGATAAAACTAAAAAAGAATTTACAGATGTAGATACATGCGTTTCAAAGTTGTATGAAAAGGTGGTTCCTAAAGTAACATATGTAGCTTCAAGAAGCGTTTCAGCAGTCCCTTCAGGAGGTTCTGCAGCATATGTAAATATAGGAGTAACATTACAAAAGCCACTTACAGGTGGAGTTATAACATCAAGATTTGGAAGTAGAGAAAGTATAAGAAGTTCACCACATAGAGGAATGGATATAGCAGCTCCTTACGGAACATCTATAAAAGCAGCTGCAGCTGGAACGGTTACATTATCAGGATGGAATGGTACCTATGGATATTGTATAAAAATTTCACATGGAAACGGAACAGAAACACTTTATGGACATTGTAGTTCATTACTAGTAAAAGTAGGACAAAAAGTATCACAAGGACAAGTTATAGCAAAAGTTGGTTCTACAGGAAACTCTACAGGAAACCACTTACATTTCGAAGTAAGAAAAAATGGAGTATTATACAATCCACAAAATTATGTATATTAAAAAAAGGACTTTAAAGTCCTTTTTTTGTACTTTACGTGGTGGTATCGAATTCACTATATATTGTATCTTTTATATATAGTGTAATAATTTTTACTTTAGTGTTTTATTTCCGAAACAAAACTTCAACGCATTATTCTTTATAATTATATTTCCAACTTCTTTTAACTTGCATACAAATAAATTTGAATTATTGGTATATCTAGCAAACTCCGTAATGTATGAATAAAAAACTAATTTGCTAGGGTTGTTAAGATTAATATTAGACAATACTAAATAATAGCTATTTCTATATTGGTATAAAACTGCAGATTTTGCAATATTATGTATAGAATTAGAGCATGTATGTATAGCTTCTAAAAAATTGCAGTAATCATCAAAAGTACTGAAACAGTAAACGGCATGAGAACTGTTAAGATCAGCTTTTTTTCTGCGAACTGTAAATTTCTTTTTTAATTTTGGAGTAGTAACTTTGGGTGTATTAACGCGAGTAATTGTTAATATAAAGCTTTCATCTGACATTACAACAGCTTCTATTCTTAAATTATAATCTTTTACATCGAAACCTACTTTTTCTTCAGCCTCATCTAACATATCTAAAAATAGTTCCTGAGATTCAATTGGATTTGCCATAAAAGTATGAAAATCAATACTTTTCTCTTGTAAATCTTTTGAAGTTAAAGTTATTCTTATTTTATCATCATTAATCTTTTCAAATTTCATTATGTATGCCTCCAACTAAATTATACTACTTTTATCATAAAATATAAATGATAAAAATTTGGAAATTAGTTATACTTATATTATATTAAAGATAACTTGTTTTTGTAAGTCTAAAAATTACAATAAATAATATATATCATATGAGAAACTAAAAATAAATAGTTTTATTAATTTTTACTAATTAATATTGAAAAAATGTAAAAATGCATATATAATATTAGCGTAAAAAATAAAAAAACATAAGAAAATATTTATATAGAAAGGAACGAAGAAAAGCTGTGAAGGGAAAAAGTGCTTGGATACTAATTTTATTTATATTATGTGGAATAGTAATAGGGGGACTAATAGGCGAACTTGCAGCAAGTGTAGATTGGCTATCATGGTTATCTTATGGACAAGAATTTGGGCTTGCAACTCCAGTAAACTTGGATTTACAAGTAATAAGTATAACTTTTGGCTTAATGTTTAAAATTAACATTGCGAGTATATTAGGAATAGTGATAGCAATATTCTTATATAGATTTATGCGCTAACTAATTATGCATTAAGTATAAAAATTAAATTAAGTCAAATACTATTGGGGGTTGTTTTAGAAAGGATTGATTACATGTCAATAAAAATGAAAGAACTTCCAATATCTGAAAGGCCATACGAAAAATTAGAAATGTATGGTGCAAATTCATTATCTAATGCAGAACTATTAGCAATAATAATAAAAACTGGGACTAAAGAAGAAAGTTCAGTAACTGTTGCTCAAAAAATTCTTAAATTAAATAAGGATAAAAAAGATAATTTAAAATTCTTACAAGATATTTCAATAAATGAATTAACTAAAATTAAAGGAATAGGTAAAATAAAAGCTATACAACTAAAAGCAGTATCGGAATTAACCAAAAGAATGTCAAGGCCAATTACAAATAATAAAATAAAAATAACATGTCCACAAGATGTAGCAAATTTGTTAATAGATGAACTAAAAAATGAAAAACGAGAGATAGTAAAAGTATTAATTTTAAATTCAAAGAACATAATAATAAAAATTTTAGATGTTTCTTACGGAAATAGTAATCTAGCTATTGTTTCTCCAAAAGAAATTTTGGTAGAGGTAGTAAAAACGGAAGCACCTAAAATTATTTTAATACATAACCATCCGAGTGGTGATCCAACCCCAAGTAAAGCAGATATGATGTTTACAGATAGATTAATAGAGGCTTGTAAATTACTTGGAGTAGAATTGCTAGATCATATAGTCATCGGACATAATAGTTATGAAAGTATTTTTTATAGGAAAGGACTTGAAAAGTAATATGAATTTATTTCAATTAGGATCAAAAGATATTGGTATAGATTTAGGAACTGCAAATGTTTTAGTAACAATAAAAGATAAGGGAATAGTTTTAAAAGAACCATCAGTTGTAGCTATAGACTTAAAAACAAATAGTTTATTAGCTATTGGGCAAGAGGCAAAAGAAATGCTTGGAAAAACTCCAGAACAAATAAAAGCAATTAGACCTTTAAAAGACGGAGTTATTGCGGATTTTACGGCAACCCAATTAATGCTTAAAGAAATTTTAAGAAGAGTTAGTAAAAAATATAATGTGGGAAGACCTAGAATTGTTGTAGGTGTACCATCTGGAATAACAGAAGTAGAAGAAAGAGCTGTAGAAGAAGCTCTTTTGCAAGCTGGTGCAAGAGAAGTATATTTAATAGAAGAGCCAATGGCAGCTGCAATAGGTGCAAACATAGAAATTGCAGAGCCAAGTGGAAATCTTATAGTAGATATAGGTGGTGGAACTACAGAAGTAGCAGTAGTTTCATTAGGAGGAATTGTAGTAAGCAATTCTTTAAGAATAGCTGGAGACGAATTAGATGAAGATATAGTAAATTATATAAAAAGAGAAGAAAACTTAGCAATAGGTGCTTCAACAGCAGAACAGATAAAACTTAACTTAGGATGTGCAATTCCACCAAAAACTGAGCAAAATATGGAGATAAGAGGAAGAGATTTAGGAACGGGACTTCCAAAAACAATTCATATAACATCAAATGAAGTTGGTCAAGCAATGTCAGAGTCAATAAATAAAATGGTAGATATAGTTAGAATGACGTTAGAAAAGACTCCACCAGAGCTTGCATCAGATATCATGGGAAAAGGAATTGTACTTGCAGGGGGCGGAGCTTTAATAAAAGATTTAGACAAATTAATTTCAATGAAAACAGAAATACCTGTATATGTAGCAGATGAACCATTAGATTGTGTAGTAAGGGGAACAGCAAAAACATTAGAAAATTTGCAAGACTTAAAAACTGTGTTAACAAATTCAAAGAGAAGATAAAAATAAGTGTATCCATTATTAGAGAGGAGATTAGTAGATGTATAAAAAGAAAAAAACGGGACTAATAGGCATTATCATAACAATAATAATATTAATTTTATTAGTTGTATTATCAAATATGGATACACAAAAATTGTCTTCAGCAGAAAATGTTTTTAGTTATTTAGTTATGCCTATTCAAAATGGGCTTACATATTTAAAAAATAAAATAACCGGTAATGATAGTTTCTTTTCAGATGTAGATAATTTAAAAGCAGAAAATGAGGAACTAAAAAAGAAAAATAGTGAATTAGAGCAATCTTTAAGAGAGTATGAAATTTTAAAAGCAGAAAATGAGACACTAAAAGAGTATGTTAACTTAAAAGATAAATATAAAGAATATAGTACTGTTCCTGGTTATGTAATAAATCGTGATATAAGTAATTATTCAAATACAATAGTAATAAATGTTGGTAAAAACGACGGAATAGAGCCAAATATGACAGTAATATCAGACCAAGGGCTTGTAGGACATATATTATCAGTTACAGATACAACTGCAAAGGTACAGACAATTATAGATACTGCAAGTTCAGTAAGCAGTACAATAAGTACAACAAGAGATACAATAATAGTAAGTGGAACTTTAGATGATAAATCAATGTTAAAAGCAACTTACATTCCAACAGAAGCAACATTAGTACAAGGAGATAATGTAGAAACATCAGGTTTAGGAGGAATATATCCAAAAGGAATTCATATAGGAACAATATCACAAATTGTAAATACAAAAAACATTACAGATAGATACGCGATGATAGAACCGGCAGTTGACTTTTCAAAATTAGAAACTGTTTTAGTAATTACTAATAATTAAACTTAAATAGGCAGTATAAAATATTAGGAATTAAATAGGCGCTATAAGATATTAGGTACTGTAAAATAACCAGAAAGGGGAAAATATGAAAAAAGCAGGAATAATTGCATTAATAATATTGTCATTTTTTATAATATATTTTCTACAAGCTAATTTCTTTACTTGGTTTAACATATTTGGAATAATGCCTAATTTATTTGTAATTCTTATACTATTTGTTGGTTTGTTTGCTGGTAAAAAATTAGGACTTATATTGGGCTTAATTTTTGGAATCTTAATAGATTTACTTATTGGAAAAGCTATAGGAATTTCAGGAATACTTCTTGGAATAATAGGACTAATAGCCGAATATTGTGACAAAAACTTTTCTAAAGATAGTAAATTAACTATTATTTTAATGGTTATAATATCAACAATTATATATGAAGTAGGAATATATGCTTTTACAATAATAAAAGATGGTATAGAAATAGAATTGTTATCATTTGCTAAAATATTATTAGTAGAGATATTATATAATTCATTATTAATTATAATAATATATCCTTTATTACATAAATTAGGATATGCTATTGAAAATATATTTAAATCAAAGACGATAATGACGAGATATTTTTAAATAATTATAAAATATAAGCATAAAAATAGAAAAACAAATACATAAATTTATTATAGTAAACTAAAATAGGAAGGAAGGTGAAAAGTTGGGAAAAAAAGATAATAGTAAAATTAGATATAATATAGTAACAGTACTTGTATATGTTGTGGGAATAGTACTAATACTTCAACTTTTCAATCTTCAAATTGTACATGGGCAAGAATATAGAGAAACATCTAACACAAGGCTTACAAGAGAGTCTACACTAAAAGCTGCTAGAGGTAATATCCTAGATAGCACAGGTAATAAACTAGTTACTTCGGAAACATCATTTTCATTAGAATTATATAAAACAAAAATAGAAGATGATGTTTTAAATAATACAATATTAAAAACCATAAATATATTAAAAGCTAATGAAGATGGCTATATAGATAATTTACCAATTGCAGTAAATCCAGTTAGGTATACACTTCCAGAAGAAAATTTAAAGGACTGGAAAGCAAGTTTAGAAATTAATGAAAATGCCACAGCGCAAGAAGCTTTTGATGCATTAAAACAAAAATATAATATAACAAATAATGATGAAGAAGCAATAAAAATAATGGCAGTAAGATACGAAATAACAAGAACAGGCTATAGTAATATAAAACCAGTTGAAATAGCAAAAGATATTAGCAGAGAAAGTGCAGTACAAATAAGAGAACAAAGCAATGATTTACCAGGAATGACAATTTCAACAGGTTCTAAAGTAAAATATACATCTGGAAATCTAGCATCACACATATTAGGACAAGTGGGTCCAATAACAGAAGAAGAATTAAAAGGTAAAGAAGATACATATGAGCTTAACGATATAATAGGAAAAACTGGTATAGAGTATATTTTTGAAGACTATTTAAAAGGTACAGACGGAGTAAAGCAAATAGATATGGCAGTAGACGGAACAGTTACAGAGGAATATGTATCAGAAGAAGCGGTAGCTGGTTCAGATGTGGTACTTACAATAGATGCAAATTTGCAAAAGGTAGCAGAAGAGGCTTTAAAAAATAATATAGAAAAAATTGCAAATGGTGGGTTTTATGAAACAAGTCCTGCAAATGCAGGTGCTGTAATAGTAATGAACGTAAAAACTGGTGAAGTGCTAGCAATGGCAAGTTATCCAGATTATAATCCCCAACTGTTCGTAGAAGGAATAACTCAAGAACAGTATGATTCTTATACAGAAGGAAAAAATTTAGTAAATAGAGCCATTAGTGGAGTATATTCTCCAGGTTCAATTTATAAAATGGTTACAGCAACAGCAGGATTGGAAACAGGAGCAATTACACCTACTACAAGAATAAATGATACAGGAGTTTATCCTAGGTTTGGAAATCCGGTTTGTTGGTATTGGAGATCGTATAGAAGTGGCCACGGATATTTAAATGTTACACAAGCAATACAAAAATCTTGCAACTATTTCTTTTATGAAACAGGCTATAGAACAGGAATTGAAAACATCGTTAAATATGCAAAATATTATGGCTTGGGAATGAAAACCGGGATAGAGCTATTAGGCGAGGAAACTGGAACAATTTCACAGCCATCAGTAGTAGAAGCACGTGGAGAGGTTTGGACACCGGGGTATACGCTTTCAGCGGCTATAGGCCAAGGGGATAACAATTTTACTCCTATACAAATGGCAAGATATATTAGCTCATTAGCAAATGGTGGAAATAGAGTAGATGTTACTTTAATAAAAAGTGTTATAAGACCAGATGGAACAGAAGTAGATAAAGAAGAATTAGAAAACTATGTAAATGAAAAATTAGGATATACGCCAGAAGAAGTAGAAGAATTAGATATAAAAGAAGAAAATATAGATGCCATATTAGAAGGAATGAAAGGTGTTACAGAGAATGGAGGAACAGCATATTCAACATTTGCAAATTTCGATATAGAGGTTGCAGGAAAAACAGGTTCAGCAGAAACAGGAGACCCTGATAAAGTAAATGGATGGTTTGTAGGGTTTGCACCATTTGATGATCCAGAAATATCGGTTACAGTATTAATTGAAAATGCTGGCTCAGGAGGATTTACAGCAGAAACAGCAAGAGATATTATGGCAGAATATTTTGGAATGAATTCTAATGAAGTTAAAGAAGATATGACAGCAATTCCAAGTACACAAGTTCAAAGATAGAGAGGATGATATTAATGGAAAATTGTATTAGTATTAACACAAAACAAGGAAAAGTTATTATAAAAATAGCAGAAGATGCACCTCAAGAAGAAATATTGGTGGACTTAAAAAAGAAGCTAAAAGAATTCAAAAAATTATATAAAGATGATGATACACCACTACTTATTTCAGGAAAAGTATTGAAAAACAGGGAAATGGAAGAAATACAAAAAGTAGTAAAGTCTATTATTGATACAAAAGTTGATTTTGACAGTCCAAAAATATTAGGTTTACATGGAATAAAAAAGACATTTAATAAAGATATAGCTACGTCAGAAACAAAATTCCATAGAGGTTCCTTAAGGTCTGGGCAAAGAGTTGAATTTGAAGGAAGTTTAGTTATATTGGGTGACGTAAATGCTGGGGCGGAAGTAATTGCAGGTGAAAACGTAGTTGTAGTAGGAATATTAAGGGGACTAGCACATGCAGGAGCTAAAGGAAATAAAGAAGCTATTATCGCTGCAGCATCAATAGAAGCCCCCCAACTTAGAATTGCAAATATAGTAAAAGAAATGGCAATAAATACGTCAGACGAATATACTAATGATATAAAAACAGCAGCTTATGTAAATGACAAAGATGAAATTATAGTTGAATAAGAGATGTAATATTTAAAATAATAATTAGTGTAACTACTAATAATATGAAATTAATTTATGTATTATATATTGTTACTAAGTTAATTTGTTAATTTAATTTAGAATATTTGTTAGCCTTTTATTATACCATTCAGCAATTTAGTATATTATATTTATAATTAATTATTTTTTGAAATATTAATTAGCTTAGTAACAATAAAATTAAAGAAATAAACAAATAGTCGTCCTTAACACCTTCACTATATAAAAAGAATATTAAGGAAATTAATAAAATATCATCAAAGTAGAGTTTAATGCCAAACACTTCAAAAAGGGCATTAGACTCATTTTTTATAGTTTTCTTATGAATTTCTTTACTTTTTTTTACTTCGTTTTTTGAATTGTCTATAGTTTTATGATTATTGGCCTTTGAAATATTTGAATGGGACATACTACTAAAGCCTAATGGTCTTGAATTACTTGATTTATTAGATGAAATAGGCGTTACTTCATTTTTAGAAGCCTTTGGTATAAACTTGTTATTAGGGTAATAACTATAACTTCTAAAAGTCGGAAAAGAAAAAAATGGATAATTATACATCATGTTTTTTCTCACCACCAATAGGACCAAATTGCTCAAAAACTTTTTCCATACTAAATATTTTAATATATTGATCTACTTTTTCTTTTCTACTTTCTTTTAGATATGGTTTTAATGATTTTAAAAGATTGGCTCTAGGGTCATCTTTCTGACTATTCATTGCCTCTATTATAGATTTCATTTTTAACATAGTATTTATATCAAAATTAAATGAACTGTTGCTGTCGTCGGTATTAGATTGATTACCATTAGAACTACTATTCTGTTCAAATAATTTTTTAATAGCATCAATATTAATATTGTTTAATTCTGAATTACTTGTATCCGTAGGAATTTTAGAGTTTGAAGATACATCCTTTTTAGAATTATTGTCAGAATTATTATTAATATTTTTGTTTGAATCGCCAACGGAACTATTATTTGAACTAGTGCTAGAATTATTATTTGAGATATTTTTCATGATGTTTGATAATTCTGGAGGTATTTCATTGTTTTTTAACATAGAACTAAATTTATTAATCAAATTAGACATATCTTCATTCATATTTTCACCTACCCATTTTTTGTGTTTTTATTAATTTCATTAATAATTTTATCTTTTTCAGGAGAATTTAAAATTTGAGCAGCCTTTGAAAGCCCTTGTTCTAGCTCTTTTTTATCCATTTTAGATAATATATTCATTAATTTTGCCATGTCCATGTTATCCATTACATCACCCCTAAATAATATATATTTACAACTATAATAGTATATTCTATAAAAAGAAAAATGTGCATATTGACGATAGAAATGAATTGAATTATAATTTGTATATATAAAACTAGGATGTGGTAATCATGAAGAAAAAAATTTTAAAATTTTTAATCGTTTTTATAGTTGTAATAATAATTATATTTATAGCTTTTATAATAGCGGATGAATTAAATCTTGTTAATTTAAAAAACAAGACTAATGATATACAGAATGCAGAAAATGAAAATTTGCAAATTAACAATATAGAAAATCAAAATATAGTAAGTGAGAATACTAATGTAACTAATCAAAATAATTATGAAGAAAAAGCAACAGATTTTACATTGGTAGATCAAAATGGAAATACAGTTAGTTTAAATGATTATAGAGGGAAAAAAGTAGTTATTATTTTTTGGGCTGTATGGTGTCCACCATGTAGAGAAGAAATTCCAGATATAAATGAATTAAGCAAAGAATATGATAATGCAGTATTTTTAACAATAGTTAGGCCAGAAAAAAGTTCAGACTTAAAATACGAAACATATAAAGAAGAAATAAATGGATACATACAAGAACACAATATTACAATTCCAGTACTTATAGATGAGAATAAAGAGTTATTTGATTTTTATGGTATAGATATATATCCAAGTATAGTTTTTATTGATGAGGACGGGAATATAAAAGAAAAAGTCCCTACAGAAGAAGAATCACAAAATTTGAATAAACAAGAAATAATTGAAAAATTAGAATCATATTAAAAATTTTATATATTGTTAGATAAAATAGTATTAAATTAGTTAATTATATGAAATATTAGATAGAAGATGAAAGAAGATTAATATAAAAATTATTAGTCTTCTTTTACTTATTGTGATTTTTTGTAATATAGTAATAAAATTGTAATTAAAACTTAATAAAAAAGCTAAAACGACCTTCCGTAAAAGTGTACAGTAGATAAAGAAAATAGAAATACATAAAATATTGAAATATAAATGAAAAATGGTAAAATATTATATAATTGTAAAAATAGGAAAAGTATGCAAAAAACATTTCAAAATCATGCTAAAACCATTGAAAATGAAGCAAAAATGGGTTATAATTAAATATGAGATATTATGTTTAGGAGGTCACTATGGGGAAAATATTAACAAAAGTAACATCAGCAATAATAACCGCTATACTAGTGTTTTCTAACCTATTAGTATTAGGTGGTGAAGTAGTTGCTTATGGAGGAGAATTAGAAGATCAAAACGCAAAAACTAATAATTCAAAAGTAGAGTTTAATAGCTACTTTGAAGGTGGTGTGCATGGAAAAGAATTTAATGCTACTGAAGAAGGAAAAATATATTTAAATCTTAAAGTAAAAGATGAAGGTTATATAAAAGATGTTGTAGTTAACTTTTCAAATGCAAATTTTAAAATAAATAGTGACAAGCTTCAATCAGAGTATGTGCAAAAAGTTAATGATAATAAAGATACAATAACTTTAAATTCTATAAATAAAGGTGAAGAAGTAACTATAGAGGTGCCTATTACAATGTTAAACGAAGAAACTATAAAGGCAGATAATTTCTCTAAAGTTACTGATGTTATTTTAACAGCAAATTATATAGATATAAACGGAAAAACAAAAGCTGTAACAAAAACAATAAAAAATCAGGTAGAATGGAATGGAACAGCCGAAGTTGAGAATACTACACAACTAACTAAATATATTCCATACAATGTAGGAGAAGAATATGGAGTAATATTCCAAGCATTAATATCTAACAAAGTAAAAGATAATGCAATGCCAGTAAAAGAACAAATAATTACAGTAGAAACTCCTATAATAAACGAAACAAAGCCAGAAGAAGTAAAAGTTACAGTAAATAATACTAAAGCTACAAATGGAAAAGAAGATGGAGTAGACTTTAACCAAGATAATTACACATATGACCAAGAAAATGGAAAGGTAGAAATAAAACTAGAAAATAATCCAAGTGAACAAAATGATATTAGTTGGAAAAAGAATTCATCAGATGAAATTTTAGTAAACTTTATTTATAAAGGCAAAGAAATATATGACTATGTTTTAAGTAATGAAGTAAAAGGAACATTAAAATTAAATGTAAATATGAGTTTATATAACAACGTAGAAGCTAATATAAGCAAAGATTTCTCATATGACTATACATTAAAAGAAAAAATAGGAAGCATAAATACAATTTCAATGTCTACAGATGAAAAAATAAGCAAAGGTTACATATATGCAAATTATGACAAACAAGACGGACAAACTGAAACAAGTTATAATGAAAAATATGTAATAGATATAGCTTATGCAAATATCGAAAACGAATTAGAATTAAATCAAGCAATAGATAAATTTGAAATTAATAGTGAGAGAAATTTAAATACAACAGTTGGAGGAAACAATTATACATACAACAAAAATATAAAAGTAGCCGAAAGCATATTTAAGAAAATGCTTGGAGAAGATGGCAAAATAGAAGTATTTAAAATAGATAACACAAAAATTGGAGAGATAAACAAAGATACAGAAAAAGATAATTCTGGAAAATACATATTAGATATATCAAAAGAAGATATAAATCAGATAATTATAAAAACATCTAAACCTATTATAGAAGGAAAAATAGAAATTGAAATAGAAAAAGCTATAAAAGGAAAACAAGATTACTCAAAAGCACAAATGCAATCTGTTTCAAACATAACAAGTAAAGTAAGTTTAAAAACAACTACAGAACAAGTTAGTGCTACAAGCAAAATTAAAATGGAAGAGCCAGTATCAAAAGCAACATTATCAATTAATAAGAAAGACTTATCTACATTAGTTAAAAATGAGAATGTAGAAATAAGAGCAGTATTAGATACATCAAATGTATACAATGCTTTATATAAAAATCCAACAATAGAAATAGAATTACCAGAATACATAGAAAGCATAGAGATTAAGAGTAGCAAATTACTATTTGAAGATGAATTAAAATATAAAAGTGCAGAATTAATAGAAAGAGATGGCAAAAAAGTAATAAGAATAGAATTTGAAGGAACTCAAACAAAATACAACACAGTAAATTCAGAAATTCAAGGTGCTACAGTAGTAATAAGTGCAGACATAACTCTAGATAAGTTAACACCAAGAAAAAATGAACAAATAATTATGTACTATACAAACGAAAATACAGATTTATATGAAGAGAATAATATTTCTTCAGAAAGTACAGAACAAAATGAAGAAACTAATGTAATGGTAAGAGCAGCAAGAGCAAATACTACACAAGAAGTAAAAGGTGTAGTAAAAGCAGATGTAAATTATGTAGTTCCAACAGGAGTTATGACGTCAGCAGGAATAAGCAATTATAAAGAGGGACAATCGGAAATAATATCAATTACAGATGAGACTAGAGAAGTAGAAATAGCACCATTTGCAGATAAAAGAACAGCAACTGTTAAAGGAACAATAACAAATAACTATACAAATCCAATAAGTGGAGTATCAATTTTAGGAAGATTCCCTGCTCAAGGAAACAAAAAAATAGATTCAAATGATGACTTAGGAAACACAACAACATTTAATGTAACAAAGGCAATTTCAGTTTTAGGAATGGATACATCTAAAATAGAAGTATATTATTCAGAAAAAGCTGGCGCAAATAAGAATTTAAGTGATTCAGCAAATGGTTGGACAAAAGATGTAACAGATTTAACAAAAATGAAATCTTACTTAATAGTATTACAAGATAAAATCGAAGCATCTGGAACAATAGAATTCAATTATGAAATAGAATTACCAGATAATATAGGTTATAATCACAGCGCAGCAACAATGTATAAAATGTACTATACAAACGAAGCACAAGAAGCAACAATGGCAGAGGAAAAACAAGCTCCAATATTAAATTTAACTACTGGACAAGGACCAGAATTACAAATAAGCATTTCTTCAACAGCTGGAGAAGATGGAAGAGTATTTGACGGACAATATGTAAGATATTATGTACAAGTAAAAAATACAGGAGACATAGAAGCAACAAATGCTAAGTTAAATATAGATTTACCAAAACAAGCGACATTTGTTAGCTATAATGAAGGTATAAATATAATGGAGGAAACTAATGCTACAAGTCAATCCATAGAATTAGGGTCAATTAAACCTGGAGAAACAGCAGAAGCATCATTTGAAATACAAGCAAATGGAGATGAAGAAGAAATACCAGAGGACGGAATATCAGAAGAAAGTGACAAAATTATTGACTTAATTGTAAAAGTAGCAGCAGACAATATAGAAGGCGAAATAAAATCAAAAGAATATGACTTAAAAGTAGAGAACATAGGTATATTCCAATTTTTAAATGGAGTTAGCACACAAGAAGCAAGAACATACTTAAATGGTGAGCAGGTAACTTATAATGTACAATTCCACAATAAGACAATGGAGACTGTAACAAATTCAGTTTTAACTGTTCCATTACCAACTGGGGCAACTGTAGGAGAAGTAAAAGTTACAATAAATAATGCAGAAAAAACAGACGGAATAGATACTCAATCAGATAAAATAGTAATTAATTTAGGAAATTTAGAGACAAATGCTAAATTTAATGTAAAAGTAACTTATACTTTAGGAGAAAATTCTCCAGCAGAGATTTCAACAAAAGTTAGCTTAGATAGTGATTTGGACTTAACATTATATTCAAATGAAAGAATAATACATTTTGGACAAGTTGAAATGACAGTAGAACAAGTAAAACCAACAGAACAATATGTAAAAGAAAGAGAAGCATTTAGATATACATTTAGAATAACAGCAAGTGGAGAAACAAATGTGTACAATGCTACAATAGTGGACACTTTAGCACCAGAATTATATTTTAGCTCTGCAACAGCAGTAATTAAAAATTATAGCGATAGAGGAGAAGATGTAATTGTTGCAGCTGATGTTAAATATGAAGATGGAAAAGTAACAGTTATAGTACCAGAAATATTTAAAGGAGAAACGGCCGAAGTTTACATATATGTAGCAGGTGAATTATCTAGCCCAGAAGATGATGGAAAAGCACTTGTAAATAAAGCAACAGCGTATGCAGATGGTGTAAGTGAGATGCAAGTAAATGAAGTAACACATTATCTTGAATATAATCCAACAGCAGAAGAACAAATAGATACAGAAAATAATGGATATAAGATATCTGGTGTGGCATGGGTAGATAGCAATAAAGATGGAGAAAGACAAGACGATGAAGCAACTTTATCAGATATGAGAGTAATGCTTTTATATAAAGAAAATAATCAAGTCGTTACAGATTCATCTACAGGAGAAAGCAAAATTACTACTACAGGAAGCGACGGAAGATATGAATTCAGCGGAATAGTTCCAAATGAATATATAGTAGTATTTGTATATGATAATGCTAGATATACAATAACAACATATCAAAAAGATGGTGTTGCTACATCAGTTAACTCAGACGCTGTTAACATGGAAGTAGTATTAGATGGAGTAAGAACTAATGTTGGTATGTCAGATACAATTAAAGTAGAAGACAGAAATGTTAGAAATATAGATATAGGACTATATGGAGAAGAAAAATTCGACCTAAAACTAGATAAATATATAAGTAAAATAACATTAACGACTCCAACTATAGGAACAAGTCAAACAGATTATAATAATGAAACATTTACTAAAGTAGAAATTCTAAGACAAAATGCAGACAAGAGTAACATCGTAGTAGAATATAAAATAGTAGTAACAAATGAAGGTGCAATACCTGGATATGTAAATAAAATAGTAGATTATTTACCAGATGATGTAACATTTAGTTCAGAAGTTAACTCTGACTGGTATGTTTCAAACAATGGAGATACAATATACTCATCAGCACTAGCAAACCAAAAGATAAATCCAGGAGAAAGCAAAGAAGTTACATTAGTATTAACTAAAAAATTAACAAAAGATAGTTTAGGCAGCATAATGAGTAATATTGCAGAAATCTATGAAGCAACAAATGAAGCAGGAATGCCAGATATAGATTCTGAACCTGCAAATAAACTAGAGTCAGAGGATGACTTGGGACAAGCAGATATTGTATTATCAGTAGTTACTGGTAAAATAATAGGATATTCAATAATAATAATCGTTGCATTAGGAATAGTAGTAACAGGAATTATTATAATTAAAAAGAAAGTTTTAAATAAAAAATAGGGGAGAAAGGAGGAAAAAAATGAAAAAATTATTGAAGTACATACTTGTAACTATTATAGTAGCCGCTACATCAATAGCAATGAGTATAGTATTAACTTCACAATTAGAAACACCAACAGAAGTTGCATCTCATGACATAGAGGCAGACACTACTGAAACAATTGATCCTTCTGAGACTACTGGAGGAACAACCTCAGATGCAGTAGAAGATCACAGTATTGATGATATAGGAGATATATATGTTGTAGATGAACCTTCAATGGGACAAGGCGTATGGAGACCTGTTTCAGATAAAGGTAAACAAGTAGAAATATATTGCGTTGAGCCTGGGGCTGCAATCAGAATATCAGGTTTAACTAAAGATGATATATATGCATATGATGGACAAGAATGCATACGTTCGTGTGGACAACATGCTAGTTGGGGAGACGCAATATTCTCTGATGGACCATATGCAGGAGAACCAAAGTTTAGTAACCCGTATTTCGAATGTCAAGGAAGACACGTAACAGAAACTAGTACAACAATAGAAGGAAAAAATGTTGGAAATACATATGATATTGCATATATAGTATCATTCTATCCAGCCAAAATTGCTGGGCAAGGTATGGCAATGATGGATCCAGATGCTTGGTCTGGAGGTAAACAATATGCTATTTGGAAGTCGAATTTATCACTAATACCATTACAAAATAGAACTGTATTACAACAGTATGTAACAGAAGGTGAAGCAATATTAAAGCAAGCCAAAGTATATCAAAAAATGAAAGAAGATATAGATGCAACAAGCTATACTGAGCCATCATATGGAACAACACACCAAAAAGAAGCAGGAAAAATGACAGTAGCATGGACTGATGATGAACTAAAAGAAATACAAGACAATATAAAGGTGGATTCAGATTATGAAAAACAATTACATAAAATAGGACCATTTAAATTAAATTATGTTTATGGATGGAAATCAGAACTTGGAAGTAGTAAAGTAACAAGTGGACAATGGGCAGGTGCATATCCAATTAGTCAATATTCAATGAGTGGTATTTCAGACATGTATTTCTTAACAGAAGATGGAGAAAGAATTGATATTGCAGCATTTATAAGACCTAATGCAAGTGAGCTTGGACCAGTTCAACTTGATCCTAATCCTAGAGAGGGAAAAACTGTTGGAACTACATATGATGCGCCTAAATTCTGGAGCTATGAATCTCCAGGCGGAGTTAAAAACCCTAACATGGCAGATTTCTTCTGCTATAATGAATGGAGAAATTATCCTGCACCAAATGAGGAATTCTATGTAGAGATAGACTATGAAGGAGAATTACCTGCATCACTAAAATTACACGTAGACTACAGCTATTTAAATATTCACTTCTTAGCATGTATAAGAGATGGTGTATCATATGTAGTAGATGATAATCCACATGATCATGGTTATCATCCTCATCCACACCCTTATTATACGCATTACGGTTGCTACTTTACATTGTATGTCAATAAAGAACATCGTCAATCTTTAACATATGTAGATTATTATAGAGAGGTTATTACAGAACCATATGAAATTCCATTTAAAACAACTGGACCTACAACAATGAAGGTTGGAGGATTCGTATATGAAGATTCACCACAAACTAAGGATGAAGTAGCGAATGGTGCAAAAGATGACAATGAACATATAATGCCAAATATTCAAGTAACATTATATGAAGCAGATGAAAATGGCGATATTGCTAAAGATGAAAACGGAAACTTAAAATTAGCACAACTTAAAACATTAGAAGACGAATTCCCAGACATGACAGAACAAGAAATTATAGATGAAGCTTTTAATGGAGATAAAACAGCTTATGATAATGATTATAAGAGAAGAATAAATCCAACAATAACAGATGAATATGGATATTATGAATTTAGAGGTGTAACCTTAAACAGAAAATATATAGTACAGTTCACATATAATGGTGAAACATATATGCCAACAGAATATCTAACTAATACAGGCGCTGGATATTCATATGGAAGCGTAAAGGAAATGGTTGAGGCTGGTGCATATGCATCTCCTGCAAACTCAGAAGCAATGTGGCAGCAATGGAGAGAAACTTCGAAGGGACTAGAGAAAAAATCAGAGAGAGATGCTTTAACAACAAGATTTAGAGAAATAGGTTCATATCCAAAGAATTATCCTTCTACAAATTCATTAGGAGTAGTTGGAGACTACAACGAAACATTTTCAACATATGAATTATTAGGATTTGAATTACAAAAAGATGGAAAATATGTACAAACAGGTACAAGACTAATTGATAGTTATTTAACAATAGATGCTGATGGCAAAATAGTAGATAGAAGTATAACTGTTAATAAGGACGGCGTTGTAACTGTAAATACTGATGAGAAGATAGAAGAAGGATTAATAAGCAAAAAAATTAAAGAATATATAGAAGCAAACCATAAATATCCAGAAAATTTAAAAGCTGATATATATGAAGATGTTGTAAGCGAGATGGGAATAGATAGTGACTTAGCTTGGAGAATGTTACAATTTATTGAAGACTGCAAGATAAATTCTTATACTTTAAATGATATAAACAATAATTCAAGTTATGACTTATATCCAGTATATAATGAATTTACAACATATGTGTCAGATGGTAATAAATATCCAGAAAATAGTTATTCTAATGGAACGTTTGATAAAGGTGCTTCTACATATGAAGATCATACACAAGTAACTGGCGGTACTGGAGAATATACATATGTAAAATATGAAATAATTAATGGACAGACTGTAAAAGTAGAAACAACAGAGTCAGATCCAGAAGCTTGGAAGATACCAGGAAATCAATATAAAAATATCACATATAAAAATGTATATCCAGGACAATTATATATAAACCAAGGTTTATGGAGAAGACAAGAAGTAGACTTGGCATTAGAGAAAGACATTTATAAAGCAACAGTTAAGATTAATGGTAAAACAGAAGTATATGATTATGATAGTTATGGACATGGTGTAATTACACCATCTGAGGTATCATCATTAAAAGAGCAATATACGCAAAATGGTGTATTTGATGAGGCAGGATTTAAGGAAGCATTAAATAACTTATTTAATGAAACTGCAAGAGATCGTTGGGATATCCACTTAAGAATGGCAGACTATGAAGCTTACTATGAACCTGTACACAATAGAGCAATATATAGAGCAGACTATGAATATGTAACACAACCTAATAGAACAGGTGCTCCATTAGATGTATATATAACATATAAGATTTCGGTCAAAAACCAATCACAAACTGTTTTAGGACAAATAATGGAAGTTGTAGATTACTATGATGAAGATTATGAATATAAAGAAGATTTATCTTGGGTAACATATGAGGATGGCATAACAAGTTCAGGTAGTGAGGAAAATGCAGCAGATGATACGGATGCTAATTATATAAGCTCTGAAGAATACTATAACATGATGGATAATATAGAAAGAGGAGCTACAGCTGATGATATTACTAATGCAAAAGAAATAAACTCATCTGATACTTCAAGATATCCAGATACAGAAAGTGATATAGTAGGAAATACAATAACAGATGGAAATACAGGATTGGCAGCAAGCTATGATGCTGTATATGTAAGAGGATTAGAAGGTAAGAAGTTATCAGCTGGTGAAACAGCATACATTTACCTAACATTCCAAATAAAGACAGATGGAAGCGGAAAAATAATAATTAATGAAAGCAAAGACCAAGATGATGAAGACAAGATGAACTTTGCAGAAATTAATGGATACATGACTTACTATAAAGATAACACAGTATTACCAAACTACGGAACAGTAGGTTCAAATAACGAAGCAGGATTAATAGACATAGACTCTAAACCAGGTAACTTACAATCAGAAGACCTAGAAGAGGAAAGATATGAAAGCAACTTCGAAGATGATACAGATAGAGCAAAAGCTTTACACATATATGTAGATGACGAAGCAGTAAGAAAAATAAACGGTGTGGTTTGGGAAGACCAAAGAAATAAAACAGTAGATGGAGCAACAATAGGTGATGGTATAAGACAAGATGGAGAGAATACTGTAAATGATATATGGGTAGAACTTTATGAGTTAGAATTAGATGAAAATGGAAACCCAATAAAAGAAGCAGATGGAAGCTATAGACTAAAAGATGGAGTAGTTCAAATATACGAAGGCAATAATTGGACATCAGCAAATGAAAATACTTCAGGCGAAGGAAACTATGAATTTACAGGATTTATACCAGGTGACTATATTGTAAGATTCAACTATGGTAATGAGCATAATGCAACATATAATGGTCAAGACTTTAAGTCTACCACATACCAAGTAGGAATAGACCAAAACGGAAAGACAGATGCATATATAGACAAAAATAAAGAAGGTAAATACGATGGCTATACAGATGTAGAAAACCAAAATGAAACTGGACTATATGGATACAATATAGCCAAAGCAGACCAAGACAATAATAATTACTCAGATGCGAAAGATATTTGGTCGAGAAGAGATCAAATAAACAACTACAGTAATAACAATGGTAATGGTGTAACTAACGAATTAGCTTATACTTTATCTCAACATACAACACCAAATCCAAATACAGAAATGAAAGCTGAAACTGGTGCAATTGTAGCAGAGGTTGAGTATAACAGACAAAATTCTAACTCAAGTGCAAATACAGATGGTGAGGCAGATAGTGGAAATAATAATTACAACAGTAATAGTGATGACTTGTACTTAAATGAAAACGATATTAATACAAAATACTCTATAAATAACGTAGACTTCGGATTAGTTGAAAGACCTAAAGCTCAGCTTGAGTTAAATAAGAAAGTTACAAACGTTAGATTAACACTTGCAAATGGACAAATTATAGTAGACAGTACAACACAAGGACCATACTTATCTTGGGTAAGTGGAAAAGCATATAATATAATTAGTAAACGTACAGAACAAGATGATACAATTTATGAAACTGATTATACTGAAAAGAAAGATGGAGAAAGATACAAAGACGACGTAGGAGGACATGGTACAGAGTATTATGAATACAGAAAAGAACTTATCACAGATAAATTTACATCACATGCTTCTGGAAATGGTTATAATGGATTAATCCAAATAAACATGGATGAAGAATTAATGCATGGTGCTACTATAAGAATAGAATATACTCTTACAGTAACAAATGCAGGTGAGATAGACTTTGATGGAAAAGACTTCTACTATAGAGGTAATAGGTCAGGTAACATTGTAACAACAAGTGCAGACCAAGTAGTAGACTACGTAAATAATAACTTACAATTTAGAGCAGACGATAATCAAAATGTTTGGTCAATTATTTCTACAGATGATTTAATTAATAACAAGTTAGTAAATAGCAATGTTGCAGGAATAATTAAGATGAACGTAGGTGGAAGAGATGTAAATCAATACAACAGCATAGTTCAAACTGAAACATTAAAGAAAGATTTAATACCAATATCTGAAGGCGCAACAGATGATCAAACAACAATTAGTACTAAATTAGTATTATCACAATTAATAACAGCACAAAATGATACAGATGACTTAACATATGATAATATTGCAGAAATTGTTAAGACAACAAACAGCGTTGGTAGAAGAATGGCATATTCAGTAGTTGGTAACCAAGACCCAACACAAATTCCATCAGAAGTAGATGCAGCTAAAGCAGAAAGAGTAATGATATTACCACCATTTGGTAGTGCAACATATGTTTATATAATCATAGCTCTTGTAGCAGCTACAATCTTAGTAATCGGAATTGTATTAATCAAAAAGAAAGTTATAGGCAAGAAAGAATAAAAGCTAATAGAAAAATAACTTGAATTTGATAATAAATAAAAATAGTTCATACGAAAGTATGGACTATTTTTTGCCTCTTTTTTCGTTCCTATATTGTAATTTTAGTCATTTTGTTATAAAATTATGAAAATAAAATGTTCGATTCTGAACGATAACAGGGAAATTGTACACAAAATGTAAAAAACTTTTTTAAATTATGTGGCAAAATCGACAGAAATTACACTAAAGATATATTAAAATATACAAGCGATGAACAATATTTGAAAAAGTAGGGGTGATTGGTATGTTTCAGAATGTAGAAAAGGACATTAATAATAGACAGGACTTTAATGAAGCTTTTTATGATAGGAAAGACAGAATAAAAACAGTATTAAAAAGCCTTTTATCTATAAATAATATAGCAATTTACATTATAGCGTTTATGATATCAATGGTGGGATTTTCATCACACAATATTATGCTAGGGCTTAGTCCATTTGCAATAGCTTTTATAGCTGCAATGCTTAGTAATGGAAATCCAGTCGGAATAATTTATATTTTAACTCTAATTGGAACTTTTATAAAATTTGGACCAAATGTACTTCTTACTTATGCATTAACTTCGCTAGTATTTTTTGCAAGTAGCCTATTTGTTAGGCACAATGTAATAGAAGACACAAATGAGGAAAAAAGGTTAGGTGTCCATCTATTTGCAAGTGTCTTAATAGTTCAAGTAGTACCAATGTTTTTTAGAAGCTTTCTTTTATATGATTTATTACTTGCAATCATGATAGCAGTTGTTACGTTTATCTTTTATAAGATATTCGCTAATTCAATAATTATGATAAAAGAATTTAGAAATAAAAAAGCTTTTACAATAGAAGAGGTTATAGGGACAAGCTTACTACTAGCAATTGCAGCGTGTGCCTTTGGAGACTTAAGCATATTTGGTTTTAGCATAAGAAATATTTTAAGTATTTTAATAGTATTAGTACTTGGTTGGAAAAATGGAATGCTAGTCGGTGCAACTGGTGGTATTACAATAGGAGTAGTATTAGGAATTATTAGTGGTACAGAGCCCATGATGATTGCAGCATATGCAATATCAGGATTAGTGGCAGGAATACTAAATAAGTTTGGAAGAATTGGTGTAGTTGTTGGATTTATAGCAGGAAATGTACTTCTTACATATGTAGCTAATGGAAATACAGTTCCAATAATAACAATACAAGAAATTTTAATTGCTTGCTTAGGACTTTTAGCAATACCAAAGAAACTAAAAATTAATATAGAAGATTTATATGGAAAAACTAAATTATTACCAGAAAGTACAGGAAGAAGTTTAGGAGAAGCTCAAGATGCTACTATATTAAAATTAAATAGTATGTCAGAAACAATTGCAGATTTAGCAAAAGGATATAAGACTTCAGAAAAGGAAGATAAAAAGCTAAAGAAGCAAGAACTTTCAAATGAGAATATTTTTATAGAAGAATTAAAAAATCATTTGGTAAATTTAGAAGAAAATATTCTTTTTGATGACATATATAACAATAACAACAATATCTTACATGAAATATTTGAAGAATTACTAAAAAATGATGTTATAGATGAGAAAAAGCTAGTTAGTATTTTTGAAGCACATAATAATTATATAGTAGGATTTCATGAGAAAAACAAAGCAGTGCAAGAAGATGTTTCAAAAATGATAAATGCAATAAACGCTTCATATAGGTTAAGCAGAGTAAATTTTGTATGGAAGAAGAAAATAGAGCAAAATAAGCAAAATATTTCAACTCAATTGGAAGGTGTATCACAAGCTATAGCAGACTTGGCAGATGAGATAAAGGAAGAAAACAAAGACGAGTTTGCAGATAAAAAAGAAGAATTAATGAGAGCTTTCCAAGAGAAAAATTTTGATATACAAAATTTAAGCATAAAACGCCTTAAAAACGGTCGATATATTGTAGATATATATCATAACCTATGCGATGATTTAGAAGGTAAAAAGTGCAATATAAAACGAATTAAGACTATATTAGAAAGAATTTTAAAAGATAAATTTATAATACAACATCAAGAATGTGGACTACGTGAAAATAAGGAACAATGTAAATTTACATATATGTCACAAGATAAATTTAGCATACAAATAGGAATTTCTAAAACTACTAAATCAGGTTCTCCAGTATCAGGAGATACAAATTTGGAAACTAAATTAGAGGACGGAAAATATTTGTTAGCAATAAGTGACGGAATGGGTTCAGGACCAGAGGCAATGAAGAGTAGTAAAGTTGCAATAAAAACTTTGGAAAGATTATTAACAGCAGGATTTGATAAAACAGTATCATTAAAACTTATTAACTCTATTTTAGAGACGACTCAAAAAGATGATATGTATGCAACTTTAGATGTAGAGATATTAGACTTATACAGCGGAGTTATGGAATTTGTAAAAAACGGAGCATGCCCTACATACCTAAAAAGAGATAAAGAAGTTCAGTTACTAAAAGCAAATACACTTCCAGCAGGAGCAGTAGAAAACGTTGATTTAGAAGTATATGACTGTGATTTACAAGATGGAGACATTATAGTAATGTGTAGCGATGGTGTTGTAGAGTCAAATGACGAATACATAAATAAAGAAGTATGGGTAAAATATTTGCTAGAAGATATGCAAACAGATGACGCTCAAAAAATAGCAGATATATTATTAAAAGAATCTATAGATAACGACTATGGAACACAAAAAGATGATATGACTGTTATTGTAGCGAAGATAAGTAAAAGAATAAGATAGAAAAATGACAAATTTAATGTAAGTTAAGATTTAAAGTATAAAAAGAAAATATTGCATAAAAAAATAATATATAAATGCTGAAATAAAAAATTGTAACTAATATATAATAATTTGACATAGCAAGATAAAGTAAAAGCTGAGCGATAAGTAAAATAACAAAATAAAAAGTAAGAAATATTTAAATGTTTCTTACTTTTTATTTTGTTATTTTTTTCTTTAGTATTACTTTAATATATTCTCCTAGTTCTTGGTCAGATAATTGTAAAATATCAATTAGTTTATTTAATATATCAGTTCTAGGAAGGCATTTTTCTTGGTCTATTCTTATATATTGTCTTAAACTTATACCTAATAAAGTTGCCATTTTTTCTTGGGTATAGCCCATAACTTTACGCTTTTCTTTTATCAATATATATCACCATATAAATTATGTCATAATTTGTCATGAAAATATATTGACATTAAATGTCACTATAGATATAATACACGTATAAATTGTTATGTTTAAAGATAACTATAGTATAAATTTAAAGGAGGAAACAGATGATGAAAAACAGAGGAATAACTCTAATAGCGTTAGTTGTAACAATAGTTGTTCTATTAATATTAGCAGGAATAACGATAGCACTAGTATTTGGACAAAATGGAGTAATAAAGAAGGCACAAGACAGTAAAGAAGAAACAGTGATAGAAAAAATGAGAGAAAAGCTAGAGATGGCAAAAGTGCCAGTATATGCAGATGGAAATGGCTCATATAAAGTAGAAGATTACTGGGATAGAATAGAAAGTGAAGGACTCATAGCAGATAAGGAAGTAGATAAAATAGACAATGGAGATGGAACATACGAGGTCACAACAACCACATGATATGTATTTGAGATAACAGTAGAACCAAATGAAGAAATAGCAGATAATATAATAATAGGAGAAGGTATAGGAAAAGGCGAAAACCTAACTATAGGATTAAGAGTGGTAAATAAAACAACAAATAGTATAGAAATAGAAGTAGTAAGAGCAGAAGGAGCAAGTAATTTTAAATACTCAATAAAGAAACAAGGAGAAGAGTATGGAGAAGCGCAAGCAAATGAAGCAACAACATATAAATTTAGTGGATTAACACAAGGAGGAATATACACAATAAAAGTAGAGGCAACAAAATGTGGAGAACAGCAAGTAATAGAAAGAACAGTACAAGTAGGAGAAATACCAAAAGCAATAAAAGGAACAGTAGAATGGACAGGAAATGGACAGGCACAAGTAAGAATATATACAGAAGAAGATGGCTACCAACTAGAGTGGCAAAAGAATGGAATAAATGAAGGAAGTTGGATAAGAGAAGATGCAGGAGTAAAAGAAAAAACAATAACAGGGTTAGCAAATGGAGATAAAATATATGCAAGATTATATGATGGAGTAAGTAGTGGAGAATGGACAAATATAGAGGTAATGGATAATACACCACCAGAAATCACAAGGTTTGAAGCAACAGAAGTAAAGGGAAAAAGTATAACAGTAGAAGTAGAAGCAAGAGATAAAGAAAGTGGACTAGCAGGAGCAGAGACATATCAATACTACTTAGGAAATGAATTGAAATCAACTAGCACAAATAATACTTATATATATGAAGGATTACAACCAGAAAGCCCATATGAAATAAAAATAATTGTAAAGAATGAAGTAGGCGAAACAAGTGAGAAGACTATAACACTTGAAACAACAGAAGCAACAGCGGAAGAAGCATTAACAACAGATACAACCACTTATATAAATTATGAAGATGCTACAGGAGTAATAAGAAAATGCGTAGTACTTTATGATAGTAGCTCACTATATGGAATAGAAATTATTACAATGGATACAGTTGAAGATGTAGAATTAAGTGGCTATAATGGTTATAGTACAGCAATAAAAACTCTAAATAATGTAACAACTAAGTACATTAATAATATCTATGTAGATAAAGCAAGAAATGTAGGTAGTACGCCAAACAACCCATCAGATACAACGAAAACAAATTACTCAACTGATTGGAATCAGATGGTAAAATTAGGCATAAATAGATTGGACAAAACTTATTGGCTGTCGTCGATTTATATTGAAGATTATTCGAATAAGTATACAATTCAGCAATTTTATCATGTAAGATATGCCGAAAATGGTCAATTAGAAAATGGTAATGCATTATATATCAAAAAAGGTGACATTGGTGAAACTCCTATTATTGGGACACATAGTTATTCATTTAGTATTCGCCCGGTATTTCATTTGAAATCTGGAATTAAAATCACAGGTGGAGATGGAACCGAAGAAAATCCATATACTTTAGGTGTGTAGAAAAAGTATAATAATATCAAATTTCAACTTAATTTCTACCACAAATCTCCTCCAATACCTTGTAATTATGTACATAAATATGATATAGTATAGCTATAAAAAAGCTATACTATATTTTTTAGTTTTATATTTTGGAGGTAAAAATGAGTAGAGGTAGACGATATAGTGGAGAAGGCAAATTAAATATAAAAAAAGTTGTTGCAGTGTTAATAGCATTAGCTTTAATAGTTATAGTTGTAATATCTATAACCAAGCTATTAGGCGGAAATAAAGTAGAAACTAAGGTTGTAGCAACAGAATATTTTGCCGCATACGCAGATGGAAAATGGGGAGTAATTGACTCAAAAGGTAAAGAAATAGTTAAACCTTCATATAATGAAGCAATTATTGTTCCAAACTCAACAGAAGCAGTTTTTATATGTACATATGATGTAAATTATGAAACAAATGAATATAAAACGAAAGCAATAAATGAAAAGGGGGACCAATTATTTACAGAGTATGATGGAGTCCAAGCAATTGAAAACTATGATGTAAATAATAATTTATGGTATGAAGACGATGTATTACTAGTAAACAAAGATGGAAAATATGGTCTAATAGACTTTGACGGAAAAGTTTTAGCAAATTGTGAATATGATTCTATAACAGCATTAAGAGGAGTAGAAAATACATTTGTTACAGAAAAAGATGGGAAGAAAGGTTTAGTGGATAACATAGGAGCAGTTATTGCACAAAATAACTATAAAGACATTAAAGCCTTAACAGATAAAGCATCAGATGGATATATTTTAATTGATGAAAATGACAAATGCGGATTAGTAAAACTAGACAAAACAGTAGTATTTGAAAACAATTATCAAGATATAAAACAGGTATATGGAGACAATAAATATGTTGTAAGACAAAATGGAAAATGGTCTGTAGCAGATAAAGATGGAAACTTATATTTAACAGGAGAGTTTGATGATGTTACATCAATAAATGGAGATAATGTAATAGCCAAAAAAGGTAATAAATATGGTGTATTATCAACAGGCGGAGAAATAATAATAAATTTTGATTATGATGATATGTCTTATACATATGAAAATAATTACATAGCCAAAAAAGATAATAAATATGGCATTATAAATGTAGACGGAACTACAAAAGTAGACTTTAAGTATGACAGTTTAATATATAGACAAGCAGAAGGCTTCTTTGAAGGAAGTATGAGCAATAGCGTAGATAATGACTTAATAGATAGAAATTTTGAAGTAAAATTAAGCGGAATTATATCAGAAATAAATGATGAAAATGGCTACATGAAAGTTAGAGTAGATGGAGAATATAAATATTACAACTTTAGATTTGAAGAAAAAACAAATATAGAATTATTAAAGGGTAATACATTATTCTTAAGTAAAAAAGATGATAAATATGGTTTTGTAAATAAAGATGGAATTGTTATAGTAGACTATATTTATGATGATGCTACAGAACAAAATAGATTTGGTTATTCAAGTGTAAAGAAAGACGGAAAGTGGGGAGCTATTGACTCACAAGGAAGAGTGGCAGTTGAACCACAATATACAATGGATAATAACTTATTAATAGAATTTATAGATGAATGGCATTTAGGAGAAGATTTAAACTTAAACTATTACACAAAATAATGTTAGATAATAATTTTGAAGGAAAATATAAATTTATTTACATAAAACATAAAAAGATAATTACTATTGGTTTATAGGCATAACCAAAATATAAAAACCTAAATTTAAGCAGGGAAAGTGAAAAAGCTTTGGAACTAAAGACGAGGTACCAATATACATACTTTATATATCCATATATAATTGAAGAAAAAGATTATAGTAGATATTTGCTAAGACTATTAAAAGATAAAAATTGTACAATGAAAAAGTTTGATATAGCAAAAGACTTATCCATATACCAAAACTTTTTACCAAACATAAGAAAATTTATGTTTTGGAGTTTTAATTATACTAAACAACAAATGAAGGAGTTAGAAAGCTTAGATAATGAACTTAAGGCAAATATCTTAAGTAAATATCCTTGTACAATGTTTGACTATAATATAAAACAAAATGTACAAGGAAAAGTGCAAAATGAAGATGAAATATATTTTGACATTACTAAAGTAGAATTAATTTGTTTTAATACAGGAATATGTTTTCTATTATTTAAAACAATTATAGATGGAGAAAATAATAAATTTTCAGACGTAATGAACTTTAATTATAAATTTAGAGATATAACATCTAAGGCAGAAGGACTAAAAGAGTTTGAAAATATAAAAATACAAACAAGCAATTTTAAGGATGCAAAAGATATAACAAAGTTTATTAAAGACATAACTGGAAATAATAAATTAGCCGCAGATTTAAATATTGAACAGGAAAGATTTATAACATATTCATACGCTTGTATTTCACAAGAAGATTGGAATGAAAATGTAGATATAAAATCTATAGAAAAATTATTTTTTAAGTTTTTTAAAGTATTGCCAACACATAAAGAGCTAAATGATATAACTATGGAAGATTATTTTAATAAACTACCAAATTCAAAGTATATAAAATATGGATTTTCAAATATAGGAACTGCTTTGTTTACTTCAGATATAGCAGTAGATAATTACACAAAGTTGCCATTTAGATTTGAAAATGAACATTTATATTTATACATATTGTGTTTATACAAGAAATTTTATTTAGCGAAAGTTAATAGTGACTTAGATAAAAAAGATTGCCAACAAGAGTTTTTAAGTTTTACTAAAAACTTTTGGATAGAAGAGGCAACAAATGATGAAACAGCAAGTTGCTTAGAAAAAAATTGGAACGAAAAATTAGGTATAGATAAGTTATTTAATAAGATAAAAAATAAATATGATATGTTATACAAAAGTAGCAATATAGAAAAAACAAAAATAAAACAAAATATAATAATACTAATTTTAATAGTAATAATGTTAATTATATTTTATGCACTTTTTTAAGCTGTAATGACTTAAAAAGTGCATATATGGTATTTGAGAAAAGTAAATAAATTATTATTACACAGAAATGCGTAACAATATGGATTATACTTTCAGTCTTAAAAAAGGAGTATATATGAAAATAAAAACAGGTGTAGATATAATTGAGGTTCCTAGGATACAAGAAGTAATAGAGAGGCATGGACTTTTATTTTTAAAAAAAGTATATTCTACAGAAGAAATAGTATATTGTAAAAATACAGGGAAGATGAAATACCAACACTATGCTGCAAGATTTGCAGCAAAAGAAGCGGTATTTAAAGCAATTTCTGATTTGATAGAATATAGTAAAGAAGACATCTGGAAAAATATAGTTATAAAAAATTATAAATGTGGAAAGCCTTTTGTAAAATTTAATGGAGCATTAGAATTTTTAAATACTGACAAAAAAATAGAAAGCATGGATTTAAGTCTTTCACATATTAAGGATTATGCTATAGCAAATTTTGTAATGTTAATAAATGAATAAATTGTGGAAATAAATGCTTAATTTATTACTAAAATGTGGAAAAGAGGTATTTTAAAATGAGTTTTTTTGAGCAACATGCACATTATAATGACGAAAAATTTAATGAGGATAGAAATGAAGTTATAAAGCAAGTATACAATTTTGGTGTAACTAAAATTGTAAATGCAGGTTATAGTGTAGAGAGTTCTAAACAAGCAATAGAATTAGCTGAAAAATACAACTTTATTTACGCAACATGTGGAATTTCTCCAAATGATATTCCAGAAAATAAAGATGAAATGGATGTACAAATAGAAGAAGTAAAAGCACTTGCAAAAAGTAGTAAGAAGATAGTTGCTATTGGGGAAATTGGATTAGACTATTACTGGAATAAAGAAAACAAAGAACTACAAAAATATGCGTTTATAGAACAAATAAAAATCGCAAATGAAATGAATTTACCAATTGTAATACATACCAGAGAAGCGGTTGACGATACACTAAATATATTAAGAAATGTTATACAAACTGTTAAGCCAGGAGTATTTCATTGTTGCCCATTAAATAGAGAATTGGTAAAACAAGCATTAGAGTTAGGATTCTATATATCTCTTGCAGGTCCTATAACATTTAAAAATTCTAAAAACGCAAATGAAATTATAGAAATGATACCGAACGATAAAATGCTAATAGAAACAGACAGCCCATATCTATCGCCAGAACCTAGAAGAGGAAAAAGAAACGACTCAAGAAATTTAGTTTATATAGCAGAAAAAATAGCTAGTGTGAAAAATATTTCTGTAGAAGAAATACAAAAAATAACTTTTGAAAATACAGAAAAATTATATAATATAAAGTAATAGATATGAATGATAAATTAAAATAAACAAAAAAATAGACATGACGCTTAAATTGTCATGCCTGTTTTATTTTTTGGTTTTATATGTTTAAAAATATTTTAACTATCTAATTATTTAGATATTCAAAGATTTTAGATAGTTAAACATTTTATTTTAAATTTCTAATTGCTTCTATTCTATCTTCTGTAGCAGGGTGTGTTGACCAAATGCTACTTTTCTTTTTTTTCTTATCTCTAAATGGGTTTACTATATACATGTTAGCCGTTGCTTTATTAGCAGTTTTTAATTGTTCTGGGTCAGAAGATATTTTTTCTAATGCAGAGATTAGTCCATCTGGATTTCTTGTAAGTTCTACAGCAGAGGCATCTGCTAAGTATTCTCTTCTTCTTGAAAGTGCTAATTTCATAAGTTCTCCAAATATAGGTGCTAAAATTAAACAAACTAAACCAATAATCATTAAAATAGGGTTACCGCCTTTGCTATCATTGTCATTTGATCTTCCACCGCCCCAGAATAGTATTCTAGACACAAAATCTGAAAGCATTACTATAAATCCAACCATTACAGTTACAACTGCCGATAAACGAATATCATAATTTTTAATGTGTGAAAGTTCGTGTGCTACAACACCTTCTAGTTCATAATAATCTAGTTTATTTAAAAGCCCTGTAGTTACACAGATTACTGAATTTTGTGGATTTCTACCAGTTGCAAAAGCATTTGGTTGTGGGTCATCTACAACATATAACCTAGGCCTATATTGCATGCCAGATGAAACCATAAGTCCGTCCAATATATCTATTAGTTTGGCATCCTCTTCTTCTGTTGCAGGTCTTGCACGATTAACAGATAAAATTATTCTGTCACTATAATAGTAAGAACCCCATGCTGAAGCTATTGAAAACACCAAAGCAATAGCAATAGAAAAAGCACCTAAGTCAAATGCCATACATATATAATAAACTATTAAAGTTATTACAATAATAAAAATACTAATTATTATACCAGTTTTTATTTTATTTTTGGTTATATCTTCATACATAATTAATCAATCCTATCTATATAAATAATATTATATCTCAATATTTTAATTTATATTTCTTTTGTTTTTAATTTCTTCTTTTTGTATATATAAAATATATATTTTTGTATTAGTTAAATTAATTATAATAAAATTAATGCACAAAGAAGATTATTACTTTGTGCATTGTGTTTTAAAAATCTACTTTTACATTTTTCTTAGCTTCTTCGTTATCAACAACGAATAAATCTTCTGCTTTAAAATTGAACATAGATGCAATAATATTTGATGGGAAAGTTTCTAATTTTGTGTTTAATCTAGTTACACTATCGTTATAAAATTGTCTAGAATAAGCAATTTTATTTTCTGTAGCTGTTAGCTCTGCTTGTAACTCAGAAAAGTTTTGGTTCGCCTTTAAGTTAGGGTAGTTTTCTGAAATTGCCATAATACTTTTTAATGTTTCAGAAAGTTGATTATCTAAGCTAGCTTTTTCAGAAACTGTTTGTGCTTGTGCCCAAGAACTTCTAAGTTCTGTAACTTTAGTTAAAACATCTTTTTCATGTTCCATGTAACCTTTTACTGTTTCAACTAAGTTTGGAATTAAGTCAAATCTTCTTTGTAATTGTACATCAATTTGGCTCCAAGCATTTTTTACTCTTTGTCTTAAAGTAACTAAGTTATTGTAAATAACAATAACAGCTATAACTAAAACAACGATAATGCCTAATATTATCCAAAGTGCTATCATATTTCATCCTCCTAATAAAATTTAAATTAATCATAGCACATAAATATGATGTTTACAAGATGAAAATGTGAATTTATTGTATAATATGAGCTAGTAAAATGTGTAAATTTGATATATTATAAAAAAGTAGTAATATTTTAAGTACAAGCCTCATATATTATTAATATAGAGGCTTATAAGGTTTAGGCAAATAGGCAAGAAAGCAAGACGCTTGTAAGAGTAATGAGTTCGAAGACAGTACAAAATTTGACAAATAAAAAAATAAGTGCTATAATGAACATGTTGCTTTTAAAGGAGGAAAAATTTTCTATGAAAAATAACGATAAAGCATCGATATCTCTGAAAAAGATTTTAATAATTAGTTTAGTGTTTATACTTTTTGTAACAAGTGCAACAGTACTTGCAGGAAATGTACAACCAACTAATGTAAAAATCATACTTGCTAGTGGTTATGAAATGAATGTACTAACTACTAAAACAAAAGTATCAGAAATATTAGATGAAAATCATATTATATTATTAGAAGATGAAAAGACAGTACCAGATAAAAATTCTGAACTAACAGATAACAAAACTATAAGAATTACAAAAGAATCTGAAGAAGTTGTAGAAGAAGCAGAAGAAGTAGAAAGTTCACAAAATATTACAGCTGAGGAAGTTTTAGCATCATATGATAATATAGTAGAAAAAATAATTACAGAGCAAGTAAAAATACCATTTGAAACAGTAAAAAAAGACGTTTCATCTGGAGCTAGTCAAAAGCAAGATAAAGTAGTACAAGAAGGTAAAGATGGACTTAAAGAAATAACTTATAAAATTAAATATCAAAATGACGAAGAAATTGAAAAAATAAAATTATCAGAAAAAGTTATAGAAGAACCAGTTGACAAAATTATAGAAGTAAGACAAAAACAAACAGTTTCAAGAAGTGCTTCTGTAAGATACAGTGGTGGAAAATGGTCATATTCATCTTCTGAATTAGACTTATTATGTGCTATTACTGCACAAGAGTGTGGTTCTAGTTATAATGGAGCATTAGCAGTTATAACATGTGCTGCAAACAGAGCAGAAAGTAGCAGATGGAAAAGATATGGTTCAGACCCATTAAGTCAATATATGGCGCCAAACCAATTCTGCTATTCAATAGATAGTCATTGGAAAAGAAGATTAAATGGAAATTATCCAAGCTATGTAAAACAAGCAGTATTAGATGCGTTAAATGGTAAAAGAAACCACAACTACTTAAGCTTTAGAGGTTATAGTACAGCAGGAAGTGTTAATATCGGTGGTAACTGGTACTTTGGATCAAAATAATATAATAAAGGCGGCCATGAGGTCGCTTTTTTATTTTATATATTTATAAATTAAGTATGATATGATATAGTTTATAAAGCTGTATAACACATTTTATTTAGAAGTGCAAACAATTTAACTATTTAATAATTAAAATATTGAAATATATTAAATTAAGATACTAAATTAAAAATGGAAAGGAAGAAAAATATGAAATTAATATCATGGAATGTAAATGGATTAAGAGCTGCAATGACAAAAGGATTTGATAAATTCTTTAAAGATATAGGTGCAGATATATTTTCTATACAAGAAACAAAAATGCAGGAAGATCAACTTACAGATGAAATAAATAGTATATTTGAGGGTTATTATTCATATTGGAATAGTGCTCTAAAGAAAGGTTATTCTGGTACAGCAGTTTTCACAAAAAAGAAACCAATTAATGTTACATATGGAATAGGAATGGAAGAGCATGATCAAGAAGGAAGAATAATAACTTTAGAATTTGAGAATTTTTATTTAGTAGATTGCTACACTCCAAATTCTAAAAGGGAGTTAGAAAGATTAGATTATAGACAAATATGGGAGGATGAAATAAGGAAGTACTTGTCTAAATTAGATAAGAATAAGCCTGTAATATATTGCGGGGATTTGAATGTAGCACATGAAGAAATAGATTTAAAAAATCCTAAAACAAATACTAGAAATGCAGGTTTTACAAATGAGGAAAGAAGCAAAATGACAGAGTTATTAAGTGCTGGATTTGTAGATACTTTTAGATATTTATATCCTAATAGAGAGGATGCATATACTTGGTGGTCTTATATGTTTCATGCAAGAGAAAAAAATGTAGGTTGGAGAATTGATTATTTTATAGTCTCTAAATCAATTGCAGATAAAATTAAGGAAAGCACTATTCATTCAGAAATATATGGAAGTGACCATTGCCCAATAGAGTTAGATATAGACTTATAATAAGTAAGAAGGTATAAATTTATATTTTGTTTTAAGAGATTTTTGTATTTTTTAGTATGAAAATATAGAAAGGAGAAATTCGTATAATGCCATATATACATTATGCGAGGTTATATTATGAATAAGAAAATTGAGAATAGAAGTGAAAATTGGAAAAACTGGATAGCTATTTTTACGGTAGGACTATTATTAATTTTAGTTTATAAGTTATTAGATAATTTTACTCAAATTGGAGAATGGCTTGAAACGTTATTTTCAGTATTGGCGCCTTTTTTAGTGGGGCTATTAATAGCGTATTTATTATATATGCCATGTAGAGGAGTAGAAAGATTATATAAGAAGACTAAAAAGAAAAACTTTATAAATAAGCATGCTAGAGTTTTATCAGTAGCTACAGTATATATAGTAGCTGTTTTAATAATTATTGTAGCACTAACATTTGTAATTCCAGCAATTATAGATAGTGCAATAGAGTTTATAAATAACATTCAAAATTATTATAACGAGGCATTGCAAGCAATTGACCAATTACCTGCCGAATCATTTTTGAAAAGTGATATTATAACAAATGCAATAGCTAGAATTCAAGATATAGATTTAGAAAGGTTTACTAGCCTAGAAAGTATTATCAGTTATTTAAAAGGTGCTGTTAATATTGTAAGTGGTATATTTAATGCGTTTGTAGCATTTGTAGTTTCTATTTACATATTAGTGGAAAGAAAACAAATTTTAAGTTTTTTGAAAAAATTAGCCATAGCGATATTTAAAAAAGATACATATTTAAAAGTAGGAGAATATTTTAATAGAGCAAATGAGATATTTTTTAAATTTTTAGCTACCCAATTTTTAGATGGTATAATTATAGGAATTTTAGTATCCATAGCAATGTCTATAATCGGAGTAAAATATGCTGTACTATTAGGATTTATGATAGGATTATTCAATTTAATTCCATATTTTGGAGCTATAATAGCAGTTATAGTAGCTGTAATTGTAACAATATTTACAGGAGGAATAGGACAAGCAATAATTATGGCAATAGTAGTAATTGTGCTTCAACAAATAGATGCAAATGTAATTAATCCTAAGATTGTAGGAAGTTCATTAAAAATGAGCCCATTACTAGTTATATTTGCAGTTACAGTAGGAGGGGCATACTTTGGAGTACTTGGAATGTTTTTATCTGTGCCTGTTATGGCAGTTATAAAATTGCTTGTTACTGAATTTATAGAGTATAAAAATAAGAAGAATGGAAAAATAAAAAGACAGAATAAAATAGAAGAACAAAACAAAGAAGAACATGGAGAATTATCAGAGAAAAATAGTATAGATATAGAAAAGACAGAAAAAAGTGAAGAACAAAGCAAAGTAAATAAAAATAATTTATAAAAAATCGAAAGTGAAAAAACATAAAGAATATATATAAGAAAAAATTATTAATAAAAAATTAATAAAGCCTGATAAATTTCTTAATAAAAGTATGATATAGTATTAATTGTAAGAAATCTAGCAATAAGTTATTATAAAAGTAACCGTATAGTTTAAGCCATGAAAATATGATGGGAATATGAAGTGAAAAAAACGGAAAGCAAAAGAGGGGAAATTTATGTATAATGTATTAGTTTGTGATGATGACAAAGAAATTGTAGAAGCAATTGAGATTTATTTAAAAAGAGAAGGTTACAATGTTTTAAAAGCATATAACGGAAGAGAAGCTTTAAAAATAGTTAAAGAAAATGATAATATTCATCTTATTTTGTTAGACATAATGATGCCAGAATTAGATGGCATTAGCGTGGCTAATTTAATAAGAAAAGATAAGGCTATACCAATAATTATGTTATCTGCAAAATCAGAAGATTATGACAAAATATCAGGGTTAAATAATGGTGCAGATGATTATATTACAAAACCATTTAATCCATTAGAATTAATCGCTAGAGTTAATTCACAAATAAGAAGATATACAAGTTTGGGCTCTATTGCAGAAAAAATGAACAACAATGATAATATGTATAAATCTGGAGACTTAATTATAGATGATAATACAAAACAAGTAACAGTTGGGGGAAAAGAAGTAAAGCTTACTCCAACAGAATATAACATTTTAAAATTTTTAACACAAAATAAAGGAAAAGTATATTCAATAGAACAAATATATGAAAATGTTTGGGAAGACGAGGCATATGGAGCAGAAAATATTATTGCTGTACATATTAGACACATTAGAGAAAAAATAGAAATTAATCCTAGAGAACCAAGATATTTAAAGGTTATTTGGGGTATAGGTTATAAAATAGAAAATTTAGACGCATAAATAAAAGTATAAGAAAATACAAACAATAAATAAGAGAAGTAAAAACAAATACAAAAATAAAATTAAATTAAAACAAGAACAAAACTAAAAGGCGGTGAATAGGTATGAATAATAGAACAAAAGAATTAGTAAAAATTGTTGGATATATTCTAATTCCAATTTTTATTGTAATATCTATTTTGTCAGCATTAAGTTTATATTATAAAAGTGAAAATCAGCAGGTACAAGAAGCAGACAGCTTTTTTAATACAGATAATTTTATGTATATGTATAGTGCATCAATTATAAATAATTTTGCAATAAATACAGATGCGTTGTTAATAGAAAATTCAGATGGAGAAACATATTACGAAAGCAATAGATATGGGACATATGACGATTATCAAGATAATGTACAAATAGGAGATAAAACTGGAAGAATTAATTATTTAACATCTTATGAGTATAAAAACTTTAAATATTTAATAATAGATAATAAAAATTCTGTTGCATATACAAATGTTGAACACACCATGTTAACAGATACTATAGAGGAAATAAAACAAAGAATAGCTGATAATACAGTATATTGGAATTATGAACAAGGAAATGTAGAGACATCTATTGAAAAACTAAAAATGGAGGAAATACGATATAAGAATACCTATGAGCGAATAAGCGAAGCAGGAGATTTTAATGTATATACTAGTTTAGAAAACGATTTACCATATTATGATCAATATAGAACAAATAAAACTGTATTTGATATGGCAAAAATATTATATAAACCAGCATTATACTTATTACCAATAAGTATAGTAGCAGTATTAGCAATAACAATACTGAATTGTTTTTTAATAGGTTTAAGAAATGAAAAAGGAGAAGTTATACTTAACTCATTTGATAAAACCCCATTGTTAGTAGCACTTATTTTAATATTTATTTTATTAATGATAGGTTTCGGATTTTTGGCAGCACTTGCTTCTGAAAATTTAACTATAATACTTACGGGAGTGGCAATTGGGGCAGTTATAATATATATGTCGTTTATATTTTTCTTAGAAACTATTATAAAAAGAATAAAATCTAAAACATTATTGAGAAATACAATAACATATAGAATACTAAGATGGGCTAAAAGTGTAGTCACTTCAATGACTAGAAATGCTAATATGACTGTTAAATTAATATTAGTAGTTATAGGATTTGGAATATTAAACATTATTGGATTTAGTATGAGAAGAGATGGAATGGGAATTCTTATACTTATTGCTACATGGGTATATGGTTTTGTAAAAATACATCAATGGTTAGTAAGGTATGCAGAAATAAAAAATGCAATGAACCAAATTTATATGGGAAATACAGAAGTACATTTAGACGAAAATAGATATAAAGGGTCTTTGCATGAAATAGCAGTACAAGTAAATGATATAGCTGGAGGACTTTCTAATGCAATACAAGAGAAGTTAAAGAGCGAAAGGTTAAAAACAGAATTAATTACAAATGTATCTCATGATATAAAAACACCACTAACATCGATTATAAATTATGTTGATTTATTAAAAAAAGAAGAAATGCCTAATGAACAAGCAAGAGAATACTTAAGCATACTAGATAATAAATCACAAAGGCTAAAGAGACTTACAGAGGATTTAGTAGAGGCTTCTAAAGCATCATCAGGAAATATAAAACTAAATATGGAAAGACTAAACGTAAATGAATTATTAAAACAAATCTCTGGAGAGTTTGAAGATAAATTTAAGGCTAGAAAACTAGAAGAGGTAATGTCTTTACCAGAAAAAAGTGTTTATATAAATGCAGATAGTAGATATATGTATAGAGTTTTAGAAAATATGTACTCAAATATTTCAAAATATGCGATGGAAAATACAAGAGTATATATAGATGTAATACCAAATAATAATAGAATAACAATACAAATGAAAAATATATCTAAAGAAAAGTTAAATATATCTACAGATGAGCTTATGCAACGTTTTGTAAGAGGAGATAGTGCAAGAAATACAGAAGGAAGCGGATTAGGTCTTTCAATTGCAACAAGCCTAACAACTTTGCAGGGCGGAACATTTAATATTTACTTAGATGGAGATTTATTTAAAGTAATAATTGAATTCGACATGATTAATTAGAAAAAAGTATAAATTTTAATATCGTTTATATTTAAAAATAAAAGATAAGGAAGAAAAAAATAGGTAATTCTTTGTGACTTGCTGTTTGCACTTTGCTTACGCTACGTTTGATCGCTGCGCGTCACTACAGAATCACCTATTTTTTTTCTTCCTTAATGTTAATTTATTTATATTACAAAATATATTAATGAAACACACAAATTAATATTGCATTTTTTTCTAAAAAATGATATAAAGTAAAAGTATACGAAAGCTATTAAGGAACAAAACTTTTTATAAAGAAAGGAGAGAAAAAAATGTTAGTAAATTACACGAGAAAATATGAAAAAGTATCAATTTTAGCATCAGCTTTAATGTTAATAGTAGCATTATTTTTAATATTTAAACCAGCAGAATCACTATCATTAATAACAATTTTGTTTGGTCTTATAATTATGATTGATGGTGTTATACACATTATTAATTATTTTAAAATAGATCCAACACAAAAATTAATGAGTTTTGAACTTATTGAAGGGTTAATTGAAGTTTTTGCAGGAGCTGTTATAACAATATGTGCAGATGGACTAATTGTATTTTTACCAATTATATTTGCAATATGGATTATATTAAAAAGCCTAATTACTTTCCAAATGGCACTTAATATTAAATCTGTACCAAATAGTAGTTGGGGATTAATGCTTATAGTTTCAATAATAGGTATTGTATTAGGATTTATAGTTATATTTAATCCATTTGCTTCTACAATGGCAGTAACAACGTTAGTAGGATTAGCATTATTTGTAGTAGAAATATTAAATATAATTGATGCATGTACAATATTATATCATTTAAAAGAAGAAAAATAACCTTATAAAAATTATGAATATATGGTTATTTCTAAATTAAAGAAAGATAAATATGTTAAAATAAATAAAATTATAATAGAAAGTTAGTAATTAAGATAAAAACTTAATTATTAACTTTTTTATTAATCAATAAATGTAGTAATTTTTCGTTTGACTGCGGACGCACAGCTACTTACAATTTGTATTAGCATACAAATTGTAAGACCTTGTCTCACTACAAATTACTACATTTATTGATTTCTATTTTTAAAGATTTAAAATAATTTTGAATTTTAAGAGTTTATTTAATAAGTTTGTATGACTCTTGCTTTTGTAATAAAAATGTAATATAATTGTAATGTAAGCTTAATATATGAATAAAAAAACCGTGACAACTATTTCCGTAATAGCAAAAAAACGGTTTTTGTAATAATAGGAAAACTTACTAAATACTGTTATTGACTTATTTTTATGAAGAAAGTAAAATATAAATAATGTAATAGGTTAAAAGGGTGAGAAAATATGAAACTAAAAAAGGTACTAACTTTATTGTTGTCAGCAGTAGCATTAGTTACGTTAGTAGGATTATTTAATGTAAGTAATGCAGCTAGTGGCGATAAATGGTTTAATGCAAGATCCATTTATAGAGATAACTACACATATAGAGCTGACGGAAAAACAATTTGGAGGTTATATGAGGCAACAGCATCATCTAATACACCAAAGAACGAAGGACAGACAATATTTTGTTTACATAGAGGTGTAGGTTTAGGATCTGACTTTGGTTCAGGAACACCAGAAAGAGTTAATTATAATCGCTATTTTGATTTTAAATCTTCAGGTATGTTAAGTGAAATTCAAAAAGCTTTACCAAATCTTACAGAACATGACTATAAGAGATTGGTATGGATTTTTGATCATGCTTATGTTGCTCCAAAAGATTCTAGCGAAGAAGCAGAAGCACATGATTATAAAAAGGTATTACTTAGAAATGCAGGATTATATAGAATGGTAGATGGAAGAGAGGAACAACCTATATTAGCAGAAGCTGGAACAAATTATGTTGGAGGTTCTGGATCACAAATATATGAAATTGATTTCACAGATGAGGAAATTGATGACATTATAGATGTAGTTCAACAAATGGCAGTATGGAATGTAATAGGAGATTATACAGATAACAATAACTTAGAAATTCATAGAGCAGAAGCAGGAAGTTTAACATATAGAGATTTTACAGAAGATTCTTCTATTCTTGAAAGACTTGGAGATGTATATGCTGCAAGACAATTTGGTAGTAGTTTAAATTCAGAGGTAACAAAATTATATAATTATTTTGTTGATGAATCTGAAAAACAAGCAGATAGTTATGACATACACTCAAATTCACAAAGTGTAACATTTCAAGATACAGCAGCAAAAGTAACAGTATCAGGTTCAAATTATATTGTAGGACCTTTTAGATTAGAAAAAGAATCTAACTTAGATTATACATTAAATCTAAAAGTAACTAATAATGGAAATAATTTAACAAATTATGTTATAGTAGGTGATCCAACAGGTTCTTCTCTTTTAATATATAATAATATAAAAGAAATTGTAGGACAAGAGTTTTACCTTTCTATACCAGATACAACAGACTTAGGAAGAGTAGAATTAACAGTTGAAGGCACATATTATGGAACTGAAATAACATATTGGACAGTAAGTGGAAGCGAAAATTCTGAACAACCAATTGTTATAATAGAAAAAGGAGAGAATAATTTCGAAGACTCAACAGAAGTTACTTATATACCAGAGAATAAACCATTTGACTTATCTTTAAGAAAATTTATTATAAAAGTAAATGACAGAGATATTGCAACAAATGGGCAATTTATAAGAGAACCAAATGTAGATGTACAACCATTAGTAGATAATACAGATACAACAGCATCATATAGACATAATAAAGCACCAGTACTTGTTGAAATAGGAGATATAGTAACATATACAATAAGAGTATATAATGAAGGAAACATAGATGGATATGTAAGAGAAATTACAGACTACTTACCTGCTCAACTAGAATACCTACCAGATGACGAATTAAACAAACAATATGGATGGCAACAAGTAAATAATGGAAGAGCATTAAAAACAGATATAACATCACCAGATACAACATATACAGCAGAACAAGAAGCTTTATATGGTTCTAGAGAAAATAAAACATTATTAAAAGCATTTGGTGGAAAAATAGAAGATGAATTAGATTATATAGAAGTACAAGTGAGATGTAGAGTTATTGATACAGGATTTAGAGGAGTAATAACAAACATAGCAGAAATTACAGCTTTCTCTGATGCAAATGGAGAATCTATTACAGATAGAGATTCTTTTAAACAAAACTTAAACTTACCAACGGACGAAAACTTGCCAAACTATAGAGGTAATTCATCAAATAAAGAAGATTTATCAGATTCAAATTATCATTATGAAGGACAAGAAGATGATGATGACTTTGAAAAATTAATATTGCAACAAGAGCCACCACCACCAGAAGAAAAGCCATTTGACTTAGCATTAAGAAAGTTTATAACAGCAGTAAATGATGAGGAATTAAAAGATATAGATGGAAGCTATACAAGAGAACCAGATGTAGATGTTTCTCCATTAGTACAAGGAAGCAGCACAACTGCTATATATAATCATCCAAAAACTCCAGTATCTGTTGCAAGAGAAGACATAGTAACATATACAATAAGGGTATACAATGAAGGAGAAAAAGATGGATATGTAAAAGAAATTACAGACCACTTACCACCTCAATTAGAGTTTGTAGTAAATGATGAGTTAAATGTAAGATATGGATGGAAAGTATCAGAAGATGGAAGAACTATAACAACAGATATAACATCACCAGATACACAATATTCAGCAACTAGAGATGAGATATATGCTACAAGAACTACAGACGAAGATAAAGTATTATTAAAAGCATTTAATGGAGAAGAATTAGACTATATAGATGTACAAGTAAGATGCAAAGTTAAGAGTGATATAGATATTACACAAAAAATTACTAATATAGCAGATATAACAGAAGACGCAGACGAAAATAATGAGCCAGTAGATGATAGAGACTCAGATGAAGATAATGTAGACTTACCTTCAGATGAAGACTTACCTGGATATAAAGACGATGAAATTAATTCAGGAGATGAATACATACCAGGACAAGAAGACGATGACGATTTTGAAAAATTAATAATTGAAGAATCAGTTCCAAAATTTGACTTAGCATTAAGAAAATTCATCACAGGAGTTAATGAAACACAAATAGACAACAGAGTGCCAGTATTTACAGTTACAGAAGATGGTAAATATGTATATGAACATACAAAAGAACCTGTAGATGTAAAAACAGGAGATGTGGTAACATATACAATAAGAATATTCAATGAAGGTAACATGGCAGGATATGCAGAGCTTGTAAAAGATGATATACCAGATGGATTGTTATTCTTACCAGAAAATCAAACAAACATTGATTATAGATGGAAAATGTATACAGAAGATGGAACAGAAACAACAAATCCAGAAGAAGCAGATTATATAGAAACAGATTATTTATCAAAAGCACAAGAGGAAGAAACAGGAAGAGTAAACTTATTACAAGCATTTAATCCAGAGACAATGACACAACCTGATTATCATGATATAGAAGTAGCTTTTGAAGTAACAGAGCCAAATACATCAGATAGAATAATAATAAACCATGCACAAATCTCGGAAGACGCAGATGAAGATGGAAATCCAGTAGATGATGAAGACTCAGAGCCAGATGAATGGAATGAAGGCGAAGATGACCAAGACATAGAAAAAATAAAAGTAAAATACTATGATTTAGCATTAAGAAAATGGGTAACAGAAGCTATAGTAACATATGATGGAAAAACAACAGTAACACAAACAGGAAATACAGCAGAAATGGATCCAGAACCACCAGCAAAAGTAGAAATTCGTGGAAGTAGAATGGATAAAACAACAGTTAAGTTTAGATTCAAAATAAGAGTAACAAACGAAGGTGAAATTGCTGGACATGTTGGAGAGATATCTGATTATATACCAGAAGGATTAAGATTTATCCAAGCAGATAATCCAGAATGGAAAGAAGTAGATGGAAAAGTAGTAACAGATCAATTAAAAGATACATTACTACAACCAGGAGAAAGTGCAGAAGTAGAAATAGTGCTAACATGGATAAATGGTGAAGAACATTTAGGATTAATGACAAACGTAGCCGAAATAAGTGAAGATGATGGAGAGGATATAGACTCAACACCAGATAATCAAAAAGATGGTGAAGACGATCAAGATGATGCACCAGTAATTATTTCTATAACAACAGGTGCTGCAGATGTATACGGATATATAGGATTAGCAGCAGGAGTATTAGCAATATTATCTGGAGGAATAATTTTAATTAAGAAATTTGTTATCTAATTCTAATACTAATAAAGCTATATGATTAATTAATAGATAAAATAGATTTTAAGTGGGAAACTGCTTAAAATCTATTTTTTTAATTTCCGTATAATAACAATGCCTTAGGAATATTGATTTTTTTGTATCTTGCTGCTCGCAACTACTTATTATCAAAATAAAAACTACATTTTTATTTTGATAGAAAGAAAGTTGCTCGAATTGCACTTCGCTTATGCTACGTTTAGTCGCTGCGCGATACTACAAAATCAATATTCCTAAGGCGTTACAATAAAAAATAAATTATAAAAATCCAATTTTTCAAGTATCTTAAATAAATTATATTGTTTTTAAGAAATTCGTATGTTATAATTCAATTGTAAGTTTATGTTCTTACGGAGGTAACAAATGAATCAAATTTTAGTAACTGAAAAAAAGAAAAAAAATAAAAAGGCGTCGAGAGGCCCTATAGAGATAAAAGGAATTGTTAGATTTTTTGCAGTATTTATTATGTTATTTGGTATAGTTTTGGCTAGTGAAGGCTCATATGCCTTGTATAAAGAAATAGATGAGTCTAAGCCGGAAAATATACCAAATTTATCACTTACTAGAGACGGAGATACAATAATTTTACAAGTAGAGCATAATACTGAAATATCTAAAATTAATTATAGATGGAATGATGGGGAAGAAAATAGTATACCAGAAGGTACAACATATGTAGAAGAAGAAATATTATTACCAGATGGAAACAATGTTTTAAATATAACTGTTGTAGACATGAAAAATAGAGAATATCAATTTGTAAAGGAATATAATTTAGAAGGAGTAGATATTACAAAGCCAAATGTAGAAGTTACACAAACAGCAGAAGGAACTGCAAATATTAGCATAGTTGCATCAGATGAGACTGCTATAAAAGAAATGACATACAAGATAAATGATGAACAAGAAATTGTTATTCAAGCTACGGAAGAAGGACAAAAAGAAATAAAACAAGATATTACATTACCAGAGGGGCAAAATACGTTAACTGTTGTTGCAAAAGATGCTACAGATAATACAACGACATATGAAAAACAAATTATAGTTTCATCAAAACCAACAATCGAAATTGTTTCTCAAGAAGGAAATATACTTACATTGAAAATAAGTGATAAATATGGATTAAAAGATGTAATTGTTAATTTGAATGGAAGAGTTTACGAATCTAGGGATATAGATCAGAATCCAAATATAAATAAAAATGAAATATATGTACCATTAGAGTTACAAAGCGGAAACAATGTTTTAAGCATAGAAGTACTTAATGTAAATGGCTTAGAAGGAACAGCATCTACACAAATACAACAATAATAAATAGGAGAAAAATATGGCATATAATATTTATTTAATAGACAATGATGATGAGATATACAAATGTATAACTAGACTTTTTCAGAAAGAAAAAGATTATAAAATACACAAGGCAAAAACAAACCAAATAGAAGGTGTGCTTAGAGACATACCTTCACTTATAATAATAAATGAAGATGGTGTTGATGAAGATACAATAAAAATATGTGATAGCATTAAAGGAGACGAAAACAATATTATTACACCTATTATTGTTATATCTTCAAATCATAATAAAGACCATAGAGTAAAAATATTAAAAACAGGGGTAGAACATTATATAAAAGCTCCTATAGATGAAGAATACATGTATTATACTATTGTAAATGCAATAAGACTTTTATATACAAATAGAGGTATTAGTCCACTTACAGGCTTGCCAGGCAATATTCAAATTCAAACCGAGATAAAAAGGAGACTTTTAAATAAAGAAGACTTTTGCGTTATATATTTAGATTTAGATAATTTTAAAGCGTATAATGATGTTTATGGTTTCCTAAATGGAGACGAAATTATAAAATTTACTGCTAAAACAATTATGAACAATATAAATTCTAATGATTGTGAAGATTGCTTTGTTGGACATATTGGTGGAGATGACTTTGCAGCAATGATATCTGGAGTAGATTGCGAAAAAATATGTCAAAATATTATTATAGAATTTGACGAAGGCGTAAAAAGATTTTTTACTAGAACAGATTTAGATAAAGGATATATAGAAGTTCCAAATAGAAAAGGTATAATAGAGCAATTTCCAATTACCTCTATCTCAATTGGAGTAGTTGTTGTAGATAAAGGGAGATTTAAAAATACACTTGAAATTGGAGAGGTTGCAGCACAAGTAAAACACCTAGCTAAAACTACATTTGGAAGTACATATGTAATAGACAGAAGAAAAAATAAAAAATAAGAAATAAAAAATAAAAAATATAAAAATTATAAATATTATTAATAATGTTTATAATTTTATATATTAAAAATTAATAGTTTTAAATATAAACTATATTAAAATTATATGTATATAATAAAGAAAATGAGCATACACATATACTAAAAGGGGTATTGTGTATGCTTATTTTTAATAAAAAAAGAATAATAGCAATGTTTGGGATGATATTTGTTTCATTATTTGCATTTTCATTTAAAATTGCAAATAATAATATAATGATGCAAGAAGTTACTACAGAAACAGTTGCTTTACCTGTTACAAACAAAGTAATAGTAGTAGATGCGGGGCATGGCACTCCAGATGAAGGAGCTGAAAGTAATGATGGAGTAACAGAAGCCGAGATAAATTTAAAAATAGCATTAAAACTACAAAGTTTATTAGAGCAAAGTGGAGCAGAGGTACTTCTTACACGCTCTGATGCAAATGCAATATATGATATAGACAGTAAAACATTAAGACAAAAGAAAAATTCCGATATTCATAATAGAGTGAAAATCGGAAATGAATCAAGCGCAGATATATTTGTTTCAATACATTTAAATAAAATTCCTCAAAGCCAATATTGGGGATGGCAGTGTTTTTATAATCAAAATGAAGAAAGTAAAGTTTTGGCAGAAAGCTTGCAAAATAATTTAAACGAAGCTATTCAGAAAGAAAATAAAAGAATAGCTATGAAGCTAGATACTGTATATATAATGAAACATGTTGAAATTCCAATTAGCATAGTTGAATGTGGCTTTTTGTCTAATGAGGAGGAGGAAAGAAAATTACAAGAAGATGACTATCAAGATAGACTCGCATGGGGAATATATAATGGTATAATGGATTATTTTTTGTAAATTATCTTTCACTATGTACTTGTGGTCCTTGATGCCCAGGTACTTTTTTTAAGTCTTTTAATTTTAAAGAAGGATACATTTTCTTTAAAACTTCTCTAGAACTTAATTCTCTAACAGTATCATTATACGGGTCAGATACCCACATAGTAGGAATATATTCACCTACAGTTAGAAGGTCGGCATCATAAAGTGCTTGTATCTGTTTTATATCTGTATTTTTATATTCTTCATGACTTGCAGAACCAAAGTTTCCTTCATAGTATACATCAAAAGTTTTATATTGAAATTCAATTATTGGAAAAAATTGATCAGATATTTTAGTTTTCTTAGTTCTTCCAGCTAATGCATTTAAAGTTTCAACTAATTTTGGCTCTAAAGAACATATATGATGTTCTGCCTTATATCCGTTTTCTTTATTGTGACTTTGAGTATGATGGACTTTTAAAAGATGAGCAACTTCAGGTGAAGATTCTATTTCTTCCATTAACGTTCTATACTCTTTTTCAGCAGTAGCTAAAATTTCTATTCCAAATACATCATCCAAAGCCTTCTTATCAATATGATTTTTAAAAGCACTATTGGTAGCCTTAACTCTTGCATAAAAAGCTAAATGAGGGGTGATACTACCTAAATCTCTTAAGTGATTAATAAATTGATTTAAATAATTTATAAATAAAATAAATTGATCTTCTTGATCTATAACAAACTTCTCATAAGTTCTTATAGCTTCTCTTTCCGAAAGAGGAGTAGTCTCATAATTTTCTGGATTCAAACTTTCCTTAAATTCATTCATAATAATCTTCCTTTACTAAATTTTATAATATTAATTATAACACGAAATATAATATTTGACAAATTTGGAAATTAGGGACAGGTCATTTTTTCCTAATCTGGGAAATTGGGGACAGGTCACAAAACATCATATATATTTTTTATTTACATTTTTCAAAGGCAATGGTATAATTTAGCCATAATAATTCGTTTAAATGAGGTTTAACAAAATAGTTAGAATTAACAAAATATAAAGAACCTAAAAGGATGTGTTTTAATATGAAGGTAATAGAAAGAGAATTTATGAGTGTCTTACTTGGAAGTGACATAAATACATATAGCATGGCTAGAGCATTTCATGAAGAATATGGTATAAAATCTAGAGTAATGGGCAAATTTTTTACAGGACCAAGTTATAGAAGTAAAATTGTAGACTTTTATGCAGATCCTAAAATGGACCAAAGAGAAGTATTTATAAAAGCTGCTAATGAGTTCGCAAATGAGCATAAGGATAAAAAAATAATTCTACTAGGTTGTGGAGATAATTATGTAAGACAAATTATTGAATGCAGAGAAGAACTTGCAGATAATTATATTATTCCTTACATAGATAAAGAACTTATGGAAAGATTAATAAAAAAAGAAGAGTTCTACAAAATGTGTGAGAAGTATGATATCCTATATCCAAAAACATTTATATATTCAAAAGACATGAACTTAAATTATACTTTAGATTTTGATTTCCCAGTAATATTAAAGCCATCTAATAGTGTGGATTATTTTGCTCATGAATTCGAAACACAGCACAAAGTATATAAAATTGAAACTAGAGAAGAGTTAGACAGAGTAATAAAACAAATATATGATGCAGGATATTCAGATACGTTAATTATGCAAGAGTTTATTCCGGGTGATGATACATACATGAGAGTTATGACTGGTTATGCAAATAAAAATGGAAAAGTAGAGTTAATGTGCTTAGGACATACAATGCTTGAAGAACATACACCACATGGAATAGGAAATCATGCAGTGGTTATGACTGAATATAATCCAGATTTAGCTAATAAATTAAAAGCTTTCTTAGAAGACATTCATTATACAGGATTTTTCAATTTCGATATAAAATACTGTGAAAAAGATAATACTTTTAGAGTATTTGAGATAAATGTACGTCAAGGTAGAAGTAATTATTATGTAACAGGTGCAGGCTATAACTTAGCAAAATATATTGTGGAAGATTACATATATAACAAAGAACATGATTACTTAATAGCAGATAACATTAACTTATGGACAGTAATTCCAATAGGAATAGCTTATAAATATGTTGACGAAAAATATGTAAAGCAAATGAAAGAACTAAAAAAAGAAGGAAAATTTGTAAATCCATTATTTTATAAAGGAGACAATAAAATATTAAGAACGGCAGCATTAGTAAAAGGTCAATTAAGACATTATGGAAATTATAAAAAGTATTTAAAAAAATAAATTTAGAATAAAAGCTAATAATAAAAGCTTAAAATATAAAATAAGATTAGAAAGAATAAAAAAATGAGAGTTAATATACAAAAATATAAAAAATAATATAAAATTAACAACTAAAAATAAGGAAAAGTGAGAAGATTAAACAAAAAATTAGAAGGAAGGAATTTGTTTGAATAAAAAAATATTAGGAATAATAGGAGGAATGGGAACAGAAGCCACTATAGATTTTTATACTAGAATAATGAACCATACAGTGGCAAATAAAGACCAAGATCATATTGATATGGTTATATTAAATCATGCATCAATAATAGATAGAACTTATGCAATTAAAAATAATAAATTGGACGAGTTGTTAAACCAAATGCGTGAAAATATAAAAATATTAGAATATGCTAGGGTAACAAGCATAGCCATTCCATGTAATACGAGTCACAGTATTATAGATAAAATTCAAAGCTTAACTAATATTCCAATTATTAATATGATAGAAGAAACAGCGAAAAATTTAAAAGATGCAATTAGCGAGAATGATAAAGTAGGAATAATGGCAACAGATGGTACTATTATGTTAAAGATGTATCAGAAAGAATGTGAAAAATATGGAATAAGTTGTTTTGTACCAGAAGAAGAAATACAAAAACAAGTTATGAGCATTATATATGACGATGTAAAAGCTAGAGGAATATTTGATAACGATAAATTTAAAAAAGTTTTAGATTATTTTATACAAAATGGATGTAAATATGTAATACTAGGTTGTACAGAATTATCTGGATTTAAAAAGAATTTTAATGAAAAAACTATTGACCCAATGGATTATTTAGTGAAAGCTTCTATACTGAGTGTAGATAAAGAGTACAAAGAATAAAGAACAAGTAAAAAAGGAATTATAATTTTCAATTTTGAAAGGATGTAAAAATGAAAAAATTTAAATTATACGAATATGTTGAAAAATTGAGTAAAGACGACTTGGTAGTAACAAGTGATGTGGAAAAAATTAGAGATACTGTTATAAATAGAGTTTGCTACAATTCAAACGATGTTGAAAAAGATACATTATTTGTTTGTAAAGGTGTAAAATTTAAAGAAGAATATTTAAAAGATGCTATTGTAAAAGGAGCAATTGCATATATCTCAGAAACAAAATATAGTGAAGATATACCATGTATATTAGTAAACGATATACAAAAATCTTTAGCCGTTGTAGCAAAAATGTATTTTAATAACCCTACAGACAAGCTAAATATGATAGGAATAACAGGAACTAAAGGAAAGTCAACTACAGCATATTACGTTAAAAGTATATTAGATAGTTATATGAAAGAAGTAGACGGAACAGATACAGCCATTTTATCTTCTATAAATAACTATGATGGAAAAACAAATGTAGAATCTGTACTTACAACTCAAGAGTCTTACGAGATAGAAAAATATGCTAGAAATGCAGTAGATAGTAACCTTAAAAATTTAGTAATGGAGGTTAGTAGCCAAGCATTAAAGAAAGACAGAGTTTATGGCATAACATATGATGAAGCGGTATTTTTAAATATTTCCGAAGACCATATAAGTAACATAGAACATCCAAATTTTGATGATTATTTTGAATCTAAATTAAAAATATTTAAACAAGCAAAAGTTGCATGCGTAAATCTTAATATGGATAATATAGAAAATTTATTAAAGGTTCTTGATTATGCGAAAAATGCAGAGAAAGTAATTACATTTGGAACAACAAGAAATGCAGATATATTTGCATATAACATAGAAAAGAAAGGGCTACATACATCATTTAAGGTAAGGACTCCATATTTTAATAATAAAATATTACTTACAATGCCTGGTTTATTTAATATAGAAAATGCATTAGCAGCAATTGCCGTAGCAGTGGCTATGAAGATTCCATATAAAAATATATATGAAGGACTAAAAGTTGCAAGATCAAGCGGAAGAATGGAATTATATACTAATAAAAATAAAAAAATTATAGCAATTGTTGATTATGCACATAATAAATTAAGTTTTGAAAAATTATACGAATCAACTATAAAAGAATATCCTGATAGAAAAATAGTAACAGTTTTTGGTTGTCCAGGTGGACATGCTATGATAAGAAGAAGAGATTTAGGAGTTCTTTCTGGATTAAACTCAGATATGACTTATTTAACAGCGGAAGACCCAGGAATAGAAAAAGCAGAAGATATATGTGAAGAAATAGCTGGATATGTAAAAAAAGTTGGTGGAAAATATAAAATTATAGAAGACAGAGGAGAAGCTATAAAAACAGCCATAATGGAAAATCCGGATAGTGTAATATTAATTACAGGTAAAGGAAATGAGACAAGACAAAAAATTGGTACAACATATGTTAAATGCTTAACAGATGTACAATATGCAAAAAAAGCATTAAAAGAATATGACAAACTTCATAATATAACTGCAAAAAGACCTAAAAAGAAGGTAGTAAATAAATAATCATAGGAGTTAAAAAATGAAAGTTGAGAAAATTCATAGAGTTGAACCCTCTAGCAGGATAGAAGGAAGAGATTTAACTGAGAAAAAATTTGATAGTACGTTAGAAGAAAAAAGAAGACAATTTCAAAAAAGATTACAACAAGATGCAAAAAAGAAAAATGGGGAAAAGTATGATAGAAAAAAAGCAACAGTTGAAGCGGATACAGCAAGACTTGCTGTTGAAATGCGTATAAAAAGAATAGATAGTGAAGAACAGCAAAAGTAAAATAATTTACTTTTGATAAAATGCATAAAAATTCCACTCTTTGGAGAAACTATTTGAAAAAATAGAACAAGGAGTGGAATTTTTTTGAAAGATTATAAAGTACTAAATATAAAAGGTGCACTTTTAGATAAAATGCAACTAGAAAATTATCTTGAAAAAATTGCGTCTGATCATGTTTTACAAATTAAGTCTAATAAGGAAACATATCCTATACCAAGATTAAAAGAAAATTATGAAGTAATTACACAAATATACGAATTACTAACTGAACATATAAAATTACAAATACCTATACATCCTGCCGGAGAATGGATTTTAGATAATTATTATATAATAGAGGAAGCAGTAAAATCTATTGTAAAAGATATTACGTTAAAAAAGTATATTAATTTTCCTGGAATTGCAACTGGACCATATGCTGGATTTGCAAGAATATATGAATTGGCTGGAGAAATTGTTGCATATACAGATTGCAAAATAGATAGCAAAGCATTACCAGAATTATTAAAAGCTTATCAATCAAAGAAAAACTTGAATATGGAAGAAATATGGAATATAGGACCATTTATACAAATAGCTCTTATAGAAAAAATAAGAGAAGTATGTGAAAAAATTTATTCGTCTCAAATGCAAAAATATAAAGTAGAAAATATAGTAGAAAGACTTGTAGAAGAAAAAGATAAAGACAAATGTAAGTTTAAGAACATTCACGAATATAGGGTAAAAATTATAGGATATGAGGAAATGAAGTATCCTTTTATTGAATATATGTCATATAAATTAAAAAGGTTAGGAAGAAGAGCATATCCATTTTTGAAAGTGTTAGAAGATGAAGTAAATAAAATGGGATTAGATATATCAGATGTAATAAAAAAAGAACATTTTGATATTGCAGTAAAAAAAGTTACGGTTGGGAATAGTATAACTAGTATAAAAGCGATAAATAGAATGAACTTTGTAAACATATTTGAAGAAATAAATGGTGTAGAAGAGATTTTAAAAAAAGATCCAACCGAAACTTACTTAAAAATGGATTATAAAACTAGAATTTATTATAGAAACGCAATAAAGAAAATTGCTAAGAAAACAGGAATATCTGAAATATATGTTGCGCAAAAAGCATTAGAGCTAGCAACTAAAATGTTTGAAAAAGAAAATAAAAGTGCACTAGAGCTTAAAAAATCACATATTGGATACTACTTAATAAGTGACGGAAAAAGTAGATTAATACAAGAAATTACTAATAAAAAAGCAGATGAAATATCAAATGAAAATAAATCTAAAATATATATTTATGGAAATATAATTTTATCTGTTGCTATATCAATATTATTAGCGTGGAATATTGAAAAACAAATAAATAATTTAATAATTACTGTTATAGTAGCTATTTTTCTATTTGTACCATTACAAGTTTTAATACAGCAAATTATTCAATATATTTTAGGAAAATTGGTAAGCCCAAAAATTATACCAAAATTAGATTTTAGTAATGGAATACCAGAAGAATATTCTACTTTTGTAGTAATTCCAACTATTTTGAATAATGTACAAAAAGTAGATGAATTGGCAAAAAAGCTAGAAGTATATTATTTAGCAAATAAGAGCAATAATTTGTATTTAGCAATACTTGGAGATTGTAAGCCAAGTAGTCAAAAAGTAGAAGAAATTGATGAGAAAATTATAAGAGAAGGACTAAAACAAATAGAAAAACTAAATGAAAAATATAAATGTGATAAGTTTCCAAAGTTTCATTTTCTATATAGAGAAAGGGTATGGAATGATGGAGAAGCATGTTATCTTGGATGGGAAAGAAAAAGAGGTATTTTAAATCAATTTAATGAATTTATAAAAAAAGGAGATAATGGAGATTTTAAAGCAAATACTATAGAACAGTCAAAAGAAAGAAAAAAATTGCCTAATATTAAATATATAATTACGTTAGATGCAGATACTAATTTGGTTTTAAACTCCGGACTTGAATTAGTTGGTGCCATGGCACATATTTTAAATTTACCTATATTAAATAAAAATAATACAGCAGTTGAAGGAGGTCATGCTTTAATTCAGCCAAGAGTTGGAATAGACTTGCTAATTAGTAATAAAACATGGTTTACAAAAATATATGCAGGAAATGGAGGAACAGACCCTTATAGTAATGCTATATCTGATACGTACCAAGACAATTTTGAAGAAGGGATTTTTACAGGTAAGGGAATTTATGACTTAGACGTGTTTTATGAGGTGTTTAAGAATACAATACCAGACAATACAGTATTAAGTCATGACTTGTTAGAGGGAAATTACTTAAGATGTGGCTTGGCATCAGATATTGAACTTATGGATGGTTATCCTACAACATATCAAACATTCAAAACTAGGTTAAGCAGATGGATAAGGGGAGACTGGCAAATTATTGGATGGCTTAAAGGAAAAGTGTTAGACAAACATAAAGAAAAAAGAGATAATCCTTTAAATAAATTATCTAAATATAAAATTCTAGATAATCTATTTAGAAGTGTATTAGAAATAAGTTCAATATTATTAATACTTTTATCTATTGTAATTTGGATGTGGAAAAAAGTAAATGTGACAACGATTTTAATAGTAGCTATTGTGTCAATTATAATGCCTACAATAATAGATATAATAAATAAAGTTATTTTTTATAAAGAAGGAGAAAAAAAGCAAAAAACTTTTTCTAAAAATATTGGAAATTTTAAAGCAAGTATCATAAGAGGGATATTTGCCATAGCGTTATTACCAGATAGGGCGTATATGAGTTTATGTGCTATTATTAGAACTCTTTATAGAATGTGTAGAAGTAGGAAAAATTTATTAGAATGGACAACATCAGAAGAAGCAGAAAATAGTAAGAAGGTTAGCTTACAGTCATATTATGCTAGCATGGGACCAAATTTGGTGTTAGCACTTATAATATTGGCGATTAGTCCTTATGTGCACAATGTTTTTATTAATACATTTCTTTTTATTTTAGCTGTAATATGGCTATTAGCGCCATTAATGATGTGGTATATAAGTAAAGACATTATTACAGGATTACAAGTAGATAAAATAAATAAAAAGGACAAGGACTATATTACAGATATAGCACAAAAAACGTGGAATTTCTTTAAAGAAAATTTAACAGAGAAAAGTAATTACTTGCCACCTGATAATTTCCAAGAAGACAGATTGCCTAAATTAGTTTATAGAACTTCTCCTACAAATATAGGATTAGCTTTACTTGCTGTAATTTCAAGTTACGATTTAAAGTTTGAAAATCTTAACGATACAATAAAACTGTTGGAAAAAATGTTAAATACCATAACAGAACTGCCTAAATGGAATGGGCATTTATATAATTGGTATGATATAAGTAATCTAAAACCTCTAGAACCTAAATATGTCTCTTCTGTTGATAGTGGAAACTTTATAGGATATTTGTATGTTGCAAAAGAATTTTTAATAGAAATAGAAGAAAAGCATCCTAATATTAACAATATGATAAATCAAATAGATAATATTATTGGAAATACAGATTTTTCAAAGTTATATAACAAAGAAAATATGCTATTTTCAATTGGATTTAACGTAGAAGAAAATACATTAACAGATTCTTATTATGATTTACTGGCTTCAGAAGCAAGACAAACTAGTCTAGTAGCAATAGCTAAGAAAGATGTAGAAGTAAAGCATTGGAGTAATTTAAGTAGAACTTTAACTAAATTTAAAAACTATAAAGGATTACTTTCTTGGTCTGGTACATCATTTGAGTATCTTATGCCAAATGTAAATATACCTAAATATCCAGGGAGTCTTCTAGATGAATCATGCAAGTTTATGATAATGAGTCAACAAGAATATGCTAAATTGTTAAATATTCCCTGGGGATTTTCTGAGGCTGCGTTTAATTTAAAAGACTTAAATAATAATTATCAATATAAAGCATTTGGAATTCCATGGTTAGGGCTAAAAAGAGGACTATCTGAAGAAATTGTAGTTGCACCATATGGTAGTGCTATGGCTTTATATGATGAACCAGTTAATGTAATTAATAACTTAAAAGAGTTACAAAAAAAGAATATGTATAATAAATACGGTTTTTATGAGTCAATTGATTATACAAGCACAAGACTTAGAAAAAATGAAGAATTTGCAGATGTAAAAACATATATGGCACACCACCAAGGTCTTATATTACTATCGATAAATAACCTTATAAATAACAATATATTACCAAAAAGATTTATGGAAAATCCAGAAATGAAAGCAGTAGATATATTATTACAAGAAAGAATGCCAGAAAGCTTAATTATAACAAAAGAGAAAAAAGAAAAAGTAGAAAGAGTAGTAAATTTTGATTATGAATCATATACACAAAGAGAAATCAGCAAAATAAATAATAATTTAAAAGAAATTAATGTAATATCAAACAATAACTATGCAATTGTTATGGATGAAAAGGGAAACGGCTACAGTAAGTACAAAGATATATTAATTAATAGATACAAGAAAACAGACGACATAGAGCAAGGGATATTTTTCTATTTTAAGAATATAAGGTCAAAAAGAATATGGACAACATCATATATGTCATATTTAAATAAACCAGATAAATATACAATTTATTTTGCACCAGACAGTAATAAAATTGTAAGGCAGGATGGAAATATAGAAACAATATTAAAGACTACAATTTCACCAAATGATCCAGTAGAGTTAAGAAAAGTAAAATTAACTAACACGGGTTTAAATGAAGAGATAATAGAGATAACTAGTATGATAGAACCTATGCTTTCAAAAAGAGAACAAGATTATTCACACAAAGTATTTAATAATCTATTTTTAAGTTATGAATGGTTAGAAAAGCCAGAAATTTTATTAGTAAAAAGAAATATTAGAGGAGAAGGAGAAAAAGAAATTTACTTGGCGTTGAATTTATATACAGAAAATGAGACTATAGGAGAAGTAGAATTTGAAACAGATAAAGAAAAATTTTTAGGAAGAAATAACTTAGGACTTCCTAAAGAGGTAGAAAACTCTACACCGTTTAGTAAGAAAACAGGAATAAGTACAGAAACTGTAGCAGCAATGAAAAAAATGGTAAATATATTGCCAGAGCAAAGTGTAGAATTTAACTTAATTATAGCTGTGGGAGATACAAGGGAAGAAGCTTTAGGAAGAGCTGTTGAATTTAAGAATGAAGAAAAAATTAAAAGGAGCTTTAATTTAGCAAGAGCAAAGGTAGAAGCAGAAAATAGTTACTTGGGGATAAAGGGAAAAGATGTGGAATTGTATCAAAAAATACTTAGATATTTGGTATTTACAAATCCATTAAAAACAATTCTTTATAAAGGAAAAAATAATGAATATGCACTAATAGAAGATTTATGGAAATATGGAATTTCTGGCGATGTGCCAATTTTATTAGTAAAAATTAAAGATGCAAATGATATAGAAATAGTAAAGGAAACTATAAAAGCGTATGACTACTTTAGAATTAAAAATATAGAAATAGATTTAGTTATTATAAATGAAGAAAAGAATAGTTATAACAATTATGTAAAAGAAGGAGTCCAGAATGCTATATTCAACCAAGGGCTCGGCTTTATGCAAAACATTAAAGGTGGAATATTTTTATTAAATGGTTTAAGTAAAAAAGACAAAGAAAGTATAGAATATAGAGCAAACTTGGTAATTAATGCTGGAATGGGAAGTATAATAAGACAAATAAAAGATTTAGAAGAAGAATATCTTGAAAGTGTAAAAGAAATAGGAGATGAAAGTAATTTAGTAGGAATACAAAATGAAGATAATTACGCAAATAATTTAATTACAGAAGAATTAAAATATGATAATGATTATGGTGGATTTTCAGAAGATGGAACAGAATATAAAATTAGAGTTAGCAAAGATGTTAAATTACCAACTGTATGGAGTCATGTGCTTGCTAACAAAAATTTTGGTAGTGTTGTAACAGAGAGTATGGGAGGATATACTTGGTTTAAAAACAGTAGATTAAATAAGCTTACAGCATGGAATAATAATCCAGTAACAGATGTACCATCAGAAGTTATATATTTTGAAGATATGGATACAAGAAAAATTTGGTCAATGGGACTAAATCCTGTGCCAGACGATTCTCCTTATTATATCACCTATGGATTTGGGTATGCGAAATATACTCACATAAGTGATGGTTTAAAACAAAACTTAGATGTATTTGTGCCAATGAATGAAAATGCTAAGATACAAGTATTAACTTTGGAGAACACACAATTAAAGAAAAAAGAAGTAAAGATTGTATATTATTTAAAACCTGTTTTAGATGAAGATGAAATAAAATCAAATGGATATCAGAAAATAGAATATAGTAATAAATTTAACATGATAAGTATGCAAAACATTGCAAAGCTAGCAAACACCAACATTATGTGGGTTTCAAGTAGTGAAAATATTTTATCATATACGGGAAGTAAGCAAAGCTTTTTTGGAAAAGGAAATCTTGGAGCGCCTGATGCTTTGAGAAAAGTGGAGTTAGATAATAAAAATTCTCTATGGCAAGATGGAATAATAGCAATAGAACTAAAAGTTGAAATAGAAGCTTTATCAAAAAAAGAAATTGTACTAATGATGGGCGCAGGAGAAAGTATGCTAGAGTGCCAAGACACAGCATATAAATATAGTAACTTAAATAATGTAAGAACAGAATTTATGAATGTAAAAAAATATTGGAGTAACTTAGTAAATCATTTGCAAGTAAAAACGCCTGTGGAATCTATGAATATTATGCTTAACGGATGGCTTTTATATCAGACAATATGTTCTAGAATATGGGCGAGAAGCGGATACTATCAATCTGGAGGAGCGTTTGGCTTTAGAGACCAGTTACAAGACACTATGGCTACAAAATACTTTGATTTAGATATTATGAAAAATCAAATAATTAAACATAGTGAACATCAATTTATCGAAGGAGATGTAGAACATTGGTGGCATGAGGATACTGGAAGAGGAATTAGAACAAGATTTTCTGATGACTTATTATGGCTTGTATATGTAGTACTAGATTATGTGTATTTTTCTGGAAATAAAGATATTTTAGAAATAGAAACTCCGTATTTGCAAGGAGCTCCACTGGAAGAAGGTGTAGACGAAAGATATGATAAATATATTAAATCAGATGTAGTAGAAGATATATATAATCATTGTATAAGGGCAATAGAACATTCATTAGAATTTGGAGAAAACGGACTTCCTAAAATAGGTTCTGGAGATTGGAATGATGGATTAAATAAAGTGGGAAATAAAGGAAAAGGTGAAAGCGTTTGGTTAGGTTTCTTCATGTATATAATATTAAGAAAAATACTACCAATTTGTAGATACAGAGGAGAAGAAGAAAGAGCAAAAAGATATGAAGACATATCAGATAAATTAAAAAAGGCGCTAAATACTAATGGATGGGATGGAAGATGGTATAAAAGGGCTTTTATGGATAATGGAGAAGCAATAGGGAGCATAGAATGCGAGGAATGTAAAATAGATAGTATTTCACAGAGTTGGGCAACAATTTCAAAAGCAGGAGATAATGATAAAAAATATATTGCATTAGAAAGTTTGGAAAATCATTTAGTAGATAGAGAAAATGGTATTATAAAACTTTTAGATCCACCATTTAATAAAGGAAACATAGACCCTGGATATATAAAGTCATATTTACCAGGAATTAGGGAAAATGGAGGACAATATACGCATGGAGCAATCTGGGTTATAATAGCAGAATGTATGTTAGGATTCGGAGACAAAGGGGCAGAATTCTTTAGAATGATAAATCCAATTGAACACTCTAGAACTAAAGATTCTGCAAATAAATACAAAGTAGAGCCATATGTAATGGCAGCAGATATATATGGGCAAGGAAGCCTTGCAGGAAGAGGAGGCTGGACATGGTATACAGGATCTAGCAGCTGGATGTATGAAGCAGGAATAAAATATATTTTGGGATTAAATATAGTAAGGGATTTTTTAAGAATAAAACCATGTATTCCAAAAGAATGGAAGGAATACTCTATTAAATACAGATATGGTAGTAGTATTTATAATATTACAGTAAAAAACGAAAACGGAAAGAATACTGGAGTAGAGAAATTTATATTAAATGGTGAAGAAATTCCAGACAAACAAGTCAAACTAAATAAGATGGGAGGAATATATCACATTGACATCATAATGTAACAAATTACAACAAAATGTAACACAAAAAATATATTATAAAAATTTTATTTCTATAATGTTACAAAAATTTTACAAAATAACAAGAAATATCTTGTACAAATTATTTTAATGTGATATAAATATATATAAATAATAGGCTTATCAAATGAAAGGTGGGGCTGTTTGTGGAAGAAAAGTATGAGAGTAACTATGACAAGAAAAAGATTTTAATTGTTGATGATGAAAAGCCAATTGTAGAAATTTTAACTTATAATCTACAAAAAGAAGGATACGAAACAATCGAAGCATATGATGGGGAACAAGCGATAAACTTAGCATTAACGCAAAAACCAGACTTAATATTATTAGATATAATGCTTCCAAAAGTAGATGGATTAACTGTATGTAAGAGAATAAGACATACTTTAGCAAATGTTCCAATTCTAATTTTATCTGCAAAAGATGAAGAAATAGACAAAATATTGGGGCTAGAATTAGGAGCAGATGACTATATTACTAAACCTTTTAGTGTAAGAGAATTAATGGCTAGAGTAAAAGCAAATTTAAGAAAATCAGAAGTTATACAAGATACAGAGCAAGTGGAAGAAGAAACAGATGACAAAGGTAACAAAATAGAAGTTGGAGATTTAAAACTAGATTTAGATAAATTTGAAGTAAAAGTAAGAGGAGAAGTAATAGATTTAACATTAAGAGAATTTGAGGTGCTAAAATATTTAGCAAATCAACCAGGACAAGTAGTAACAAGAGAAACTTTACTTGAAAAAGTTTGGGGATACGAATATTATGGAGATATTAGAACAGTTGATGTTACAGTAAGAAGAATTAGAGAAAAAATTGAGAAAGATACCTCAAATCCAAAAATATTAATTACAAAAAGAGGAGTAGGATATTATATATCTGCAAGATAATATTTTATTATAAATGGGCAAATGGGCAAGACCCATTTGTCTATTTTTTGGAAATTAGGGACAGGTCATTTTTTCCTGATTTGGGAAATTGGGGACAGGTCATCTTTCCCTAAAATAGAAAAATTGAGAGTGTTAATACTTAAAAAGTAAACATGTTAAAATTAACATTTTTTGAAGAAAATTGTAGGAGAAAAAAATGAAAAAAAATATTCAGAATAAAATAGTTTTAATATTTTTTATTATTGGTATATTATTAATAGTAGCTATATCTATGTTTTCTTTGTATATATTACAAAAAATGTCTACTGTAACTGACGTTAGTAACCAATTAAGAGAATTACTAACGATAAGTATAATAGCTATAGTTTTGTATATATTAATAACTTTAATTATAAAGTATTTTGTTTCTAAATCTGTAGTTAAGCCAATTAATAGATTAATTGAGAGTGCAGAAAAGATGGCGAGTGGTCAAAATTTAGATATGCCTAATGTTTTGAATGAAAAAACAGAAGTAGATGAACTTGTTAATGCTTTTAATTTAATGACACGTGAGTTAAATCAAAAATTAACAGAAGTAAATAGACAAAAGAAACAAATAGAAACTATTTTATTACACATGACAGATGGAGTTATTGCTTTTGATATGAATGGAAAGATTATACATATAAATACAGCTGCTAAAAATCTTTTAGGTGTAACTGAAAAAGAAGATACTTTTGAAAAAATGTTTAGAAAACTAAAAATAGATGTGAATTTAGAAAAAATTATATATTTAGAAAATTGGACTTCTTCAGAACAAAAGGTAGAGGTTGGAGATAAAGCTGTAAACTTATTTTTCGCACCATTTCAAGATGAAAATGATAAGCCAACTGGAGTAATGGTAGTTGTGCAAGATATTACAGAGCATGTAAAGTTAGATAATATGAGAAGAGAATTTGTTGCGGACGTATCACATGAATTGAAAACACCTATTACTTCAATTATGGGATATGCAGATACATTGTTAGAAGAGGAATATGACAGAGAAACTCAAAATAAATTTTTAGGAGTAATTGCGTCAGAAGCAAGAAGAATGGCAAAATTAGTAACAGATTTACTTACTCTTTCAAGGTATGATAACAATAAAATAAAGAGAGAAGTTTCGCAATTCGATTTAGGAGAATTAACTAAAGGATGTCAAGAAAAATTAAAATTCGAAATTGAGAAAAAGCATCATAATGTAGAATGTTTTGTTACTGCAAATGTTCCACCAGTGCAAGCAGATAAAGATGGAATAGAAAGAGTAATTTTAAACATACTTTCAAATGCTATAAAATATACCCCTGAAAATGGAACCATAAAAGTTTATGTAGGATTTGTTTACAATGATGCATATATAAAAATTATAGATAATGGTATAGGAATACCAGAAAAAGATTTATCAAGAATATTTGAGAGATTTTATAGGGTTGATAAGGCAAGAAGCAGAGAATTTGGAGGAACAGGATTAGGACTTTCTATTGCTCAAGAAATACTTAGTAAAAATAATGGAAGTATAGATATAAAAAGTGAAGTTGGAAAAGGAACAGAGGTAGTTATTAGAATTCCTGTTATAAAACATTGATAAAACATAAATTTTAATGTATAATTTTATAAGTATTTTTAATAAAAAATATAAATCGTAGAGAGTATAAAAATTGAGAACACAAAAATTAACAAATTAAAAGTATATAAATCAAGAGGGAAGATTTAGGATGAATGAAAAAGTTAAAGATATTTTAGAATGGATATTGTGTATAGTAATTGCTTTAGTTTTAGCATTATTAATACGTTATTATATAGGAACACCTACAATAGTAAAACAGGTGTCTATGAAGCCAACTTTGCTACAAGATGATAGACTTATTTTAAATAGATGGGGAAGAACTACTAAAAAATTACCAGACAGGGGAGATATTATAACATTTGAAGCTCCAACTAATGCAAGATGGTCAAAAGAAGAACAAGACTTATCTAACCCTGTAGCTAAATATGAAAATGAGCCATCTAACATATGGGAAAGCTTTGTGCATAATGTGTTAGAATGGGGCAAAGAAAGCTATATAAAGAGAGTTATAGCTCTTCCAGGAGAGCATGTAGAAATTAAAGATGACAAAGTTTATATAAACGGAGAAGAATTGCAAGAAGACTATTTACAACCTGGTGTTGTAACTAATATGGGAGATTTTGGAGTATATTCAGATTTTGTTGTACCTGAAAATTGTGTATTTGCAATGGGAGACAATAGACCACAATCAACAGATTGCAGAGTGTTTGGATGCATACCTTTAGAAAAAATAGAAGGAAAAGTGTGGATTAGATTTTGGCCACTTAATAAATTTGGACATGTAGATTAAGAACAAAATATATTTAATCTAAAAGTGAGTCATATTAAAAATTTAAAATGAGATAACATATTAAAGAGGCATTATAAATTAAAAAGGGAGAATAAATTTGGATTTTAATAGTTTAATAGGAAATTCAAAAATAAAAGAATATTTAACAAATGTGGCTTTAAACAATCAAAATTTGCATAGTTACATATTTGCCGGACCAGAAGGAATTGGTAAAAAATTATTTGCTATGAATTTTGCTAAAATGTTATTATGTTTATCAGACAATAAGCCATGTAATAACTGTAAGTCATGCATTAGTTTTGATGGTGGTAACCACACAGATTTTATGCTGATAAATGCAGAAGATGGAAAAAGTATAAAAATAGAGCAAATACGTGTGATGCAAGAAAAAATTGTAGAGAAGCCGATTTTATCCGCAAGAAAAGTATATATAATAAATGATGCAGAGCTTATGACAAAAGAAGCCCAAAATTGTTTACTAAAGACTTTGGAAGAACCACCAGAATATGTTATAATTATTTTGATTGTTTCAAATGAAAGCAAACTATTAAATACAGTAAAATCAAGATGTGTGAAGATAGAATTTTCTAAATTATCTAATGAAGAGATAAATAACTATTTATTAGAAAACGGACTTGATAAACTTTCAGACGCAATGTTAGAACAATGTAATGGTAGCTTAAAAGCAGCATTAACTATAGGTGACAAAGTACAAGAATATCAAAGTATAGAAAAAATTATAAACAGTTTAGATAAAACAGATATAGCTAAGGTTTGGAATTCATCTGAAATATTGTATAAATCACAAGACGAGATTTTAGACTTTTTAGATTATATAAATGTTATATTATACAATAAATTGCTAAAAGATGATAAAATGGCATATATAAATTCCATAAATATTGTAGAACAAACGAAGAAGAATTTGCTTGCAAATGCAAATTATAATATGTGCATAGACAACTTGTTACTAAAATTATGGGAGGAATTTAATGAACAAAGTAATAGGAGTTAGATTTAAAAGACCAGGAAAAGTATATTTTTTTGATGCTGGTAATATAGATGTAAAAGTAAAAGATAAAGTTATTGTAGAAACATCTATGGGACAAGAAATTGGAGAAGTATTAATTAATAATAAAAATATTACTAATAATAAAATAAAATCGTCTTTAAAACCTATAATAAGAGTTGCAACAGAGAAGGATTTAAAACATTTTGCAGAAAATAAGGAAAAAGAGAAAGAAGCATTTAAAATTTGTGAAGAAAAGATAAAAAAACACAAATTGGGTATGCATTTAGTTGATGTATCATATACATTTGATAATGCAAAATTACTATTTTATTTTACAGCAGACAATAGAATAGATTTTAGAGAACTTGTAAAAGATTTAGCAGCAATTTTTAAGACAAGAATAGAACTAAGACAAATAGGTGTTAGAGATCAAGTAAGAAGAATAGGTGGAAATGGAGTTTGTGGAAGAGAACTATGCTGTTGTACTTTTTTAAATAACTTTGACACAGTGTCTATAAAAATGGCAAAAGAACAGAATATTGCATTGAATCCAGCCAAAATTTCTGGAAACTGTGGAAGACTTATGTGTTGTCTAAGATATGAGCAAGATGCATATGAAGATAAATTAAAAAAACTTCCTAAAGTTGGTGCAATAGTAAAAACAGAAGATGGGGAAGGAACAGTTGATAGTATAGAAATATTAAAGGAAATTGTCAGAGTAAAAATTAGAGATGGTGAAGATACGTTTTACAAAAAATATCCTGCCTCAGAAATAAAAATAATAAAAAATATTGAATCAAAAGAGATGAATCAAGAAGAAAGAGAAAACTTAAAAGAGTTAGAAGAATTGGAAAAATTAGATCAAATGGATAATGCTGTTAACGAGGACGATATGTAACAGTAAAAGGCAAATCTTGGATAATTTTTATTAAGTAAGTATATATGGTTAAAAGGTTTTGTAATATAAATGTATATAAAATAAAGAAGAAATATAAAAAAGAGAAAATATTTTATAATATAAACTTGGGTTTATAGGTATCCCGTAAAAAAACCTAAATAAAAAAGAGGTGGTGAAAAT
>ERZ1643251.363-NODE-363-length-69945-cov-12.232666_pt1 | contig 69945 bp, 61 predicted proteins | sample MGYA00579261_ERZ1643251 | MGnify/ENA primary metagenome ERZ1643251 (study PRJEB29033, sample SAMEA4952267) | chicken gut metagenome | biome: Broiler Chicken; feature: Gastrointestinal Tract; material: Caecum | place: Ireland | collected 2018 | study: Broiler...
CCTCGCCCGAGAAGAGCATGCGCCCCAGCCAGCCGCGCAGGTACTCCTCGTAGTGGTCCTTGGAGAACTGCGAGAGCCATTGCACGAGCGTCAACGAACAGCCGTCAAAGTACTCGTTGTTGTTCTGCGGGAAGTAGGAAGCGGAGATCGTCTTGCCCCACTTCACCGTGCCCGCGTCCGGCTCCGCCTTGCCCATGAGGACATCGTAGAGCATGGTGACGGACGTGGATTTATCGCACAGAATACCGATCTTATCCCCCTTCTGCACCGTGAAGGAGATATTTTCAAAGTACCCCGCCTTGGTCAGCCCCTCGACGGCGAGGATATCGTTGCCGATCTCGCGCTCGAACTTGAAGTCGATGAAGGGATATTTGCGAAGAGAGGGCTTGAAGTCGGAAATGGTCAGCTTTTCCAGTTCCTTCTTTCTGGACGTCGCCTGACGGGACTTGGACGCGTTCGCCGCAAAGCGTGCGATGAACTCCTTGAGTTCTGCGGCGCGCTGCTCCGCCTTCTTGTTGGCGTCCTTCTGCTGACGCGCCAGCAGCTGCGAGGTCTGATACCAGAAATCGTAGTTCCCCAGATACAGATTGATCTTGCCGAAGTCCACGTCGCAGATATGCGTGCAGACCTTATTGAGGAAGTGGCGGTTGTGCGAGACGATGATGATGGTGTTCTCAAAGTCCAGCAGATAGTTTTCCAGCCAGCGCACCGTCTTTAAGTCGAGGTTGTTGGTCGGCTCGTCGAGGAGCAGGACGTCGGGATTGCCGAATAGCGCCTGTGCGAGCAGCACCTTGACTTTCTGCTTGGCGTCCAGTTCGCCCATCGTCATATAGTGATATTCCTCGGGAATGTCCAGCTCGTTGAGAAGCGTCTGCGCCTCGCTCTCTGCCTCCCAGCCGCCGAGCTCGGCAAACTCCGCCTCCAGCTCGGACGCGCGCACGCCGTCCTCCTCGGTAAATTCGGCATGGGCATAGAGAGCGTCCTTTTCGTCCATGATCTCCACAAGGCGCTTGTGCCCGAGCATGACGGTCCGAAGCACCGTCTCAAAGTCGTACTTGTTCTGGTTCTGGGCGAGCACGGACATGCGCTCGTTTTTGCCGAGGATGACCTCCCCCTTGTTGGGCTCGATCTCGCCCGATAAGACCTTCAGGAAGGTGGACTTGCCCGCGCCGTTCGCGCCGATGATGCCGTAGCAGTTGCCCGGCGTGAATTTTAAGTTGACATCCTCAAACAGCTTCTTGCTGCCGTATTGCAGGCTGACTCCGTTGACCTGTAACATAGTATTCTCCTCAATGTATTCCGATGGCATTATACCATATCGTCCATCTTTAATCAAACAAAAAGGCAGCATTTGGAAAAATAATCGAGCGCAACGGGCAACAAAATATGATTGACAGCCCGCCTGCGACATGGTATGATAAAATCAATATACTGAACGCAAAGGAATGAAATTTTGCATGATCGTACACTGTAACGGCATCGACATTTTCTATGAATTGCGCGGCAGCGGCGCACCCCTTCTCATGCTGCACGGCAACGGGGAAACGCACGCCATTTTTGACAAGGCAGCAGACCTGCTGGCGCGTTACTTCACCGTCTACACCCCGGACACGCGCGGGCACGGAGCGAGCTCTCCCGTTTCCGAATACCACTATCAGGACATGGCGTCAGACGTCATTTGCTTTATCCAAGCGCTCGGGCTTGATCGCCCCATTCTGTACGGCTTTTCGGACGGAGGCATCACGGCGCTGCTCGTCGCACAGCAGCGGCCCGACCTTGTGTCCCGCGTCATCGCGAGCGGCGCCAACGCCTGCCCCGAGGGACTGACCGAGGACTTTTTATCCGAGATCCGCGCCGCCGAGACAAGGCAGCACGACCCACTATTAACCCTCATGCTCACCGAGCCGCACATGGACGAGCGCGCGCTTGCCTCGATCGGCGTGCCCGTCTTTTTGCTGGCGGGCGAACACGACGTCGTGCGGGAAGAGCACAGCAAGTGGCTCGCCGGGGTCATAAACTGCCCGCTCAGGGTGGTGAAAGGGCAAAATCATGATAGTTATGTCACGCATAGTACTATGATTGCGGGCGAAATCCTGAAAATACTCGGCGTTTCAGGCGAAAATGCGGGGTAAAATGTGCAAAATTGACTCAAAAAGCTCAAAACAACAGACAACGCGTCGCCTGCGGTAAAAATCGCAGGCGGCGCGCCGTTTTATGCGCCTATTTTGGCTATTTGTGCTGTACTATGTTTGGCATAGTACTCTTTTTACGTTCATATTTTACAAACAGGTAGGCAATAACAACCCCTACAACGAACAGAACGAGCCCTAAAACGAGGTCGAGCACGTTGAGTTCTATCCCCCACGCCTGATAGACGGCGCACACATCGGGATTGAAGAACATGGTCACAATCGAGCCCAAAGACAACCCGCAGATGACGAAGAACGCCGGCGCTCTGCGCTTTTCAAACAGCTTCGTGAGCAATTTTGAGAACGTCACAAGCCCCAATAAAAATCCCACGGCGAGGCAGGCATAGACGCCGAATACGGCGGGATTTTCCTGCCAGTAACTCAGGTGCACCGACTGCATGATCGGCGTAAAGTACCCGAATGCCATCAGCAGCGCCGTGGCGCTCAACCCGGGGACGACCTGCGTGATCGCCACGGCATAGCCCAGCACGAGGAAGAGAATATAGTGCCCGACATTCAGATTTTCGAGCGAGCGCACCCCCTCGGAACCATACACTGAAATGAGTGCGATCGCAACGGGAATGAGCAATCCGACGACAAATAACCCAAGGCGCAGCGGCGACTTTTTCTCCCCTTTCAACTCGTCCAGCACGGCGGGGAATGCGCCCAGCATGAGCCCCGCGAACAGCCCGATGACGGTGAACGGACTGATATCGATGAGCCGCTGGATGGCGAGAAACCCAAGCACAAACCCAACGACCAGCCCGATGGCGATGGGAATGAGAAACTTCACGCATCGCTTGAATTTCCTGACAATGTTCCCGAGCGCATATAAAAGTTTGTGGTACAGCTTGAAGATGATGGCAACCGTCGAGCCGCTCACCCCGGGAACGATAACTGCAAGTCCGATAAAGAAGCCTAAAACGCCCGCCTTGGCGATTTCTCCGCCGTTTTTATAGGTCAGATCTGGCTCATTTTCCGACAATTTTGCCTCATTTGCCCCTGCTTTTTCGCGCTCAACGCGCGTCTCGGCGGCAGCTTCTTCCTCGCCGGGTCCCTTCTGCCCGCCATTGGGCGGGTCTGTGAGCTGAACGATATCCTGCGTCTTATGATCTTGTTCTTGCTCCATAACGATCTCCTTACATGATTACTGCCAGTATAGCACAACCGCCACGCGGGCGCAACCGTTTCAACGGTAAAATATGAGAAGAGGTCCTGCAACTCCCGCAAGACCTCTTTTATCATGTCAATCAGACAATGCCGTGTGCCATCATGGCGTCGGCGACCTTGATGAAGCCCGCGATGTTTGCGCCCGTGACATAGTCGCCCTCGCAGCCGTACTCCTTTGCCGCCTTGTCCATGTTGTGGTAGATGTTCACCATGATGTTCTTGAGCTTGGCGTCCACTTCCTCGAACGTCCAGAACAGTCTGCCGCTCGACTGCGCCATCTCCAGCGCGCTTGTCGCGACGCCGCCCGCGTTCGCCGCCTTTGCGGGCAGGAACACGACGCCCGCCTTCTGGAACACCTCGATGCCCTCAAGGTCGGTAGGCATGTTCGCACCCTCCGCAACGTACTTCACGCCGTTCTTGACGAGCAGCCTTGCGGACTCGCCGTCGATCTCGTTCTGCGTCGCGCAGGGAAGCGCCACGTCGCAGGGAATGGACCAGATGCCCTTGCAGCCCTCGTGATACTCTGCACCGGGAACGCGATCCGCATACACCTTGATGCGCGCGCGCTCGACCTCCTTGATCTGCTTGACGACGTCCAGCTTGATGCCTTCCTTGTCGTAGATATAGCCGTTGGAATCGTACAGCGCGACGACCTTTGCACCCAGCTGCTGCGCCTTTTCGGTCGCATAGATCGCAACGTTGCCCGACCCGGAAACGACCACCGTCTTGCCCTTGAGGCTGTCACCGCGCGCGTTGAGCGCCTCCTCGGTGATATACACAAGCCCGTAGCCCGTCGCCTCGGTGCGCACAAGGCTGCCGCCGTAGGAGAGCCCTCTGCCCGTCAGGACGCCGACGTGCTCGTCGCGGATACGCTTGTACTGCCCGAACAGATAGCCGATCTCTCTGCCGCCGACGCCGATATCGCCTGCGGGGACGTCGGTATCCTGCCCGATATGACGCTGCAGTTCGGTCATAAAGCTCTGGCAGAACTTCATGATCTCGTTGTCCGACTTGCCCTTGGGATCGAAGTCGCTGCCGCCCTTGCCGCCGCCGATGGGAAGCCCCGTCAGGCTGTTCTTGAGGATCTGTTCAAGTCCAAGGAACTTGATAATGGAGAGGTTGACGGAGGGATGAAAGCGCAGCCCGCCCTTGTAGGGACCGATCGCGCTGTTGAACTGGACGCGGTAGCCCTTGTTGACATGCACCTGACCCGCATCGTCCACCCACGGCACGCGGAACATGATGACGCGCTCAGGCTCGACAAAGCGCTCCAGAAGCGCCGCCTTCTCATACTCGGGATGCTTCGCGACGACGGGACGCAGACCGTTGAGGATCTCCGTAGCCGCCTGATGGAACTCGGGTTCACCAGGATTCTTCGCCTTCAATTCAGCCAACACTCTTTCAACATAATCCATAAAAATATTTCTCCTTTTCCCACCCGACCGTGCAGCGGGATTTGATTCTGCCATTTATTATACCAAATTCGGCTGCCAAACACAATCAAACCACCCTAAAGAACGTATTTCCATTGCTTATGTCGTGCAGTATTGCTTATATTGTATATAAGTTGACATTATAGTATGAGTGAAAAAAAAGGGACAAACTTACATTTGTCCCCATGTTTTTCTTATCGCTGATTTAATATTTGATCGCAAAGCCCTGCGCCTTCAAAAACTCCGCTGCCAGATCCATCCAGTGCGCGACGTGAGCGCAGAGTTCTTCCTGCCCGTCGTTGATCTCCGCATCCGCCGTAGACAGCCCGTGGTCTCCCTGCCCGAACACATGCAGTTCTGCGCTGACACCTGCCCTGAGCAGCGCGTCATACAGCAGCAGCGTGTTCTGCACAGGCACACACCTATCCTGCGCCGTCGCCCACAAAAAGACGGGCGGCGCATCGGACCGCACATGCTTTTCCAGGGAATACGCCTCATATGGCACCGCATCCGCGCAGAAATTGCGCATGGAATCGGCGTGCCAAAGCGCTTTTTCACTCGTCACGACGGGATAGGCAAGCACCGCCGCATCGGGGCGAAGGCGCGACCTGTCCCCAAGAGGAAGCAGCGCGCGATCGTCCCATAATAGCGTCAGACACCCCGCGAGATGCCCGCCCGCAGAGAACCCCATGACGGCAATATGCCCGCCGTCGATGCCGAGCTGCTCGGCGTGGTCGCGCAGGTACGCCATTGCCATGCCCGCCTGCAACAGCTGGACGGGATAATGCATGGGCGCGACATCGTATGTCAGCACGAAACAGTCAAATCCCCTTGCAAGAAACTGAAGGGCGACGGGCTCGCTCTCGCGCTCGGAGATCATCGCATACGCGCCGCCCGGTATGACGAGAATGGCGGGATGCGTCCTGCGGCGCGCCATCTCGCGCATGGGCGTGTGCGTATAGCAGGTGAGATACCCCTGCCGCGCCTCACCGCGCGGAACTCCAAATGCCTCGTATAAATCAATTTTTTTCATTTTTACCCCTTTGCCGCAAGGTCGGCGAGATATTCAAAGGAACGGCGGAACGCAAACAGATCTCACTAATCACCGTCGCACGGCACAAAACAACTCTTTCCAATGATCTGTTGAATCTTCAAAAAATCCGTCTTACTGTAAAATTCCATAAGAATCTTAGAAGCAATTTTTCCATTTTGCATTTTGATGGGACCTTTGCAAATGATCAGACATTCTCCCAAAAAAGGGGAACGCGTCACCTTTGCAATGTCCCGATACGGCACAACATATTTCACTTTGTTCCCACTCATACGAACAAGCCGATCTTCCTGAAAAATATCGACCACATGGTAATACTGCCAAATCGTATGAATCGCAACGCCGATCAAGGCGATCGCAACGAGCAGGGAACATGCGCTCACGAGCACATGCAGCAGGAGATCTTCCGAATTAGATGCAGATACAGCCTGAATGATCGCATATACCATCAGCCCACCAAACAAAGCCCCCGCAACAATCAGAACGGCAGCCCCAACGGCGGTCATGACCTTGGATTGTCTGACTTTATATTCCATCAAAACTCTCCCGCATATGATATGCTTCCGCAGATCGTTGGAGATTACGAAGAATCGGCCCGATCATCCATCGAATTTTTCATTCTTACCTCTTTGCCGCAAGGTCGGCGAGATATTCAAAGGAACGGCGGAGTTCGTCCGGCTCGCCGTAGTCGCGGGCGTAATTTTCGATGAGCACCGCGCCGTCGAACCCGATGCCCCGAAGCCGCGCGAACAGTTCCGCAAATTCAAAGACACCCTGTCCCGGAAGGCACATTTTGCCCTCTGCCGTCACATCGCTGACGTGCACGGTCGCAAGACTTTCGCCCATATCGGCGAGGTATTCCCGCCAGTCATAGCCCGTGATGCGCGCCTGCTTGATATCCAGCACGCCGCCGAGATCAGGGCAATCTTTCTTCAGCAGCGCAAACAGTCCCGGGCGGTTATAGAGCGCCCATTCGACGTTTTCGTAGCACAGCCGCACGCCCGCCGCGCGACAGGTCTCATAGATCTGCGCCGTGATAGCGGAAAAACGCTGCCAGTTTTCACGAAAGGTGCGCTTGAGGCGCGCAATGCCGTGGAAGGTATAGTTGCGCGCGCCAAGAATGTTCGCCGACGACAAAACCTCCCTGAGCCAGCCGTTGGCATCCTCCAGGACGCGCGGATGCTCGGCATAGAGCTGCGGCTCGTACTGCGTGTTGAGGACGTGCACGGAGTGGATCTCCACCCCGCCCTTTGCCGCCGCCAGCGTGTGCGCAAAGGCGGGCGCATATTCGCAGAAGGAGGTCAGGAACACCTCGGCGCAGGGAACGCCCCACGCGTCAAAGAGCGGCAGCGCCTCTTCGTTGTTCTTGCGCAGAAAAAGCGACGCGGTGGAAATGCCGACCTTCATCAATAGAACCTCTCCATCAGCTCATCGGCGACGGTGTCCATCCAGCCCTTGGTACAGTACAGCGTGAGAATGGTGAAGCGGTCGCGGATCTTGTATGCCTCCAGGAACATGCGGCGCACGGTGTCCGCCTCGACATCCAGCTGCGAGAAGCGCGTGGGACAGCCGAGAGAAGCAAGCACCTCTTCCGCATAGGTGTGCCCCGGAAGCTTTTCCGCCTCGGCATAGACGCGCTCGCAGCCCACGAACGCAGGGCGGTCCCTGAGCGTCTCATAGAGATAGAGGGAGACGATCGTCCCCAGCCCCACCTTGACGCCGTGCAGCGGGATGCGCTTGCCGCGGCGCAGGAAGTCCATTTCCAGAAAGTGACTCATGTGGTGCTCCGCGCCGGATGCGGGACGGGAATTGCCCGCAATGACCATCGCATAGCCGGAGACGAGCAGCGCTTCCATGAGCTTTTCCACGCCCGCCGCCTCGCCGCGCTGCAGGGCGGGAATGCTCTCGTCGCAGGCGCGGACGGCGTCATACATGAGCGAAGCCGCCTCCTCCCCGTACGCCTCGTCCGTGAGACAGGAGGAGATGCGCCAGTCGGTGAGGCAGCAGTACTTGGCGAGGATGTCCCCCACGCCCGCGCCGATCATGATGCGGGGCGCCCTGCACAGAAGCGCGGGATCGATGAGGACGTCGGACGCCGTCTGCGCGGGACGGGTGATCTTGAAGCCGTCCTCGATGAGGGGCGTCACGCCCGAGGTGAAGCCGTCCATTGAAGGCGCCGTCGCATACACGCCGCTCTTGCGGTGGGTCAGAAATCCCGCATACTTGCACAGATCGTTGAGCGTGCCCGCGCCCACGGCGAGCAGATAATCGTATCCTTCCCCGGCTGCAGAGACGGCGGCGACGGTAGGCTTATCCGCCACGGGCTCACGCTCGGGCAGGATGAACGTCCCGCACTGCGCCGCCGATGCGCGCACGATGGGCTCGATGCGGGGCAGGAACTGCTGCGTCGTCTGGTCGGCGACGAGGAGCACTTTTTTGCCCGCAATATTCTGCGCAAAGACGGGAAACGTCCCCTCTTTGACATGCTCTGCATTGATGCCGAATTTTGCCGATAATGCCTGAATATCCATAGTTTGACCTGTAATTTATTTTTGCAAATCACGCGCAAAATACGCTCAAAAATCACTTGAAGATGAACTTACACTCAATCCCCTCATCATAGTCGCCGAAGCCCTTGCCGAACAGGGTAAATCCGCCGCGGTGAACGGCGTCCTCGGGGACGGAAATGCGGAAGCGGATCTGTTCGCCGGAGACTATTTTGAGATCGGAGAGGCGCACTTCGGAGACCTTTGCGCCCCCGAAGAAGGTGCCGTGTTCATTGACGGCGATACTCACCTTTTTGCCGTACTGACCGAGGTTTCCGAACCACCACGCGGGGCTCACCGTACCCGTGCGGTCGTTGTATTCCCCCTTGCTCCGATAGATGCCGAGCAGCGCTCCGTTGAGCGAAAAATGGATGTCGCTCGGGTAGTAGGCGACATAGCCGGGCGCTTCGGAAGCGACCTCCACGGAGATCTGAAGCTCTGCAAGCTCGGTGCCCTCGGCGACGTAGTTGGGAATAAAGTACTCGACGTACCCGTACGCCATCCATATAATACCGGCGTGGAAGCGCTCGGGATAGGAAAAGCAGGCGGGATCGTCAAACCTGCCCACGACGTGCTCGCGCGTTGCCATGCCGCAGGTGGGGTGCGCGTCATAGTCGGCATACTGTCCGACGTCGATACTCGCCGACTCCACCCTGCCCTCCTCGCGCGGGCGGGAGAGAAAATCGATGACGATCTTGTCCGCGGCGAGCGAGCAGATCTTCTGCGTGCCGCGGATGCCCGAGGACGTAGAGATCTCGATGAGCCCCGCCGCGTGCAGTTTTTTGACGTGCGCCGTGATCGCGCCGTTGGAGATATCGAACCGCTTGGCAAAATAGGCAAGGTTGAGCTCCTTGTTCTCCAGAAGCTCCTCCAGAATGCCCAGCCGCACGTCTGAATCCAGCGCCTCATACAAGAGGCGCCCCTGTCTGAAATCTTTGAGATAAATCATAACTGTTGCCCACCTTTTCTGCCTTTATTATAGAAAACACGGGCGTCTTTGTCAATATAATTGTATGGAAAAATTGAATATTTTATCAATAAGTAAAGTAAAATAGGCAAATTATCCGACCAGGCCGACGCGCGCCCGCAAAGCTTTGCCTTGCGGACACAAAGCACGTTCACGGACAGAACAACGCCCCGCGCGGCAAAGCCGTGCGGGGCGCAAACGCTTTTATTACTTCTTGACGCTGTCCAGAAGTTTCTGGACGGAGACCTTAGCCGCCTCGAGCGCCTGCTCGGCATCTGCCTCGGAGGCAGCCTTTACGGAGTAGTAGATCTTGAGCTTAGGCTCCGTTCCCGAAGGACGCACGCAGATGAACGAGCCGCCCTCCAGTTCATAGTAGACGCAGTTACACTTGGGGATGTCCAGCGTCTCCGTCTTGCCGTCCACCGTGCGACGGATAGACGCGGAGTAGTCGCGCACCGCCTCCACCTTGAAGGGGCCGAAGCTCTCGACGCTGACCGTCTTGAGAGCATCGACGACTGCGTTCATCTCCTTCATCGCGTTCAGACCGGAGTACTGGATGGACACGTTCTTGTCCAGCACGAAGCCGTACTTTGCATAGATCTCCTGCAGTCTCCCCCAGACCGTCTTGCCGATATAGGTGTAGTAGCAGACCATCTCGGCGCACAGCATGGACGCAACGACGGCGTCCTTGTCCCGTGCGTGCGTGCCGCGCAGGTACCCGCAGGACTCCTCGAACCCGAACACGTAGGTGTGCGAGCCGTCTGCCTCCCACTGCTTGATCTTCTCGCCGATGAACTTGAAGCCGACGGGCGTCTCGAAGAGTGCGACGCCGAAGTCTGCGCAGATCGCCTTTGCCATGCCCGTCGTGACGAAGGACTTGACGACCGCCGCGTTTGCGGGCAGCGCACTCTCCTCCTTCAGGCGGGTGAGGATGTAGTCGAGCAGAAGAATGCCGACCTGGTTGCCGGAGAGCGCGACAAACTCACCCTTCTCGTTCTTGACGGCAACGCCAAGGCGGTCGGAGTCGGGGTCGGTGCCGAACACGACATCCGCGTGGATCTTGTTCGCGAGCGCAATGCCCATGGAGAGCGTCTCTTTGAACTCGGGATTAGGAACGGCAACGGTGGAGAACTCGGTGTCCTTGGTCGTCTGCTCCTCGACGACGGTGACGTTGATGCCAAGCTCTCTGAGGATACGGGTGACGGGGACATAGCCCGAGCCGTGCACGGGCGTATAGACGAGCTTCAAGTCCTTGCCGCACTTTTCCACCGCCTCTTGGGAGAGCGTGAGCTTCTTGAGTTCTGCAATATAGGCGTCGTCCACTTCCTTGGGAACGGGCACAATGAGAGGGCTCTTTTCGTCCCCCGTGACGGAGAGGTAGTCGGTGATCTTTTCGATGAAGCCGACGACGATCTTGGTCGCCTCGGGCGACATCTGCGCGCCGTCCTCGCCGTAGACCTTATAGCCGTTGTATTCCTTGGGATTGTGCGACGCGGTGATCATGATGCCCGCGATCGTCCCCAGATAGCGCACCGCATAGGAGAGCATGGGAACGGGGTGCACGTCGTCAAAGAGATACGCCTTGATGCCGTTCTTGGCGAGCACGCCCGCCGCTTTCTCCGCGAACAGACGGGAGTTCCTGCGCGTATCGTAGGAGATGACGACGCCCTTCGCCTGATCGGAGGCGGGCAGCGTCTTGATGTACTCAGAGAGCCCCTGCGTCGCGCGCATGACGGTGTAGACATTCATCATGTTCATGCCGCAGCCGATGATGCCGCGCATGCCCGCCGTGCCGAATTCCAGCTCGCCGCCGAAGCGGTATTCCTTCTCCTTTTCGTCCGAGGCGATGCTCTCCAGTTCCTTCTTGTCCGCCGCAGCGAGACGGGGATCGGCAAGCCATGCTTCATAGATGCTCTGATAGCTCATACTTTCCACTCCTTATTTACTTCGGCGCAATGCGCCGTTTGTTCCTGTTTGATCTCTTTACGCGTTGTCCGCGTCGTCGGGTCCCTTCTCCTCCGCCGGCGCGTTGATCTTCTTGTTGATCTCTTCCAAAGAATCGCCCGTCGTCGCCTCCGCGTCCCCCGCAATGTTATTGACGGAGATAAAGTACTTCTTGCCGCCGTCCTCGTAGTAATGCACGAACTGGATGGCGAGCAGGAACAGATAGGAGAGCGGCACCGTGATCAGCCCCGCGCTTCCCAGCGTAAACAGCATGAACACGAGGTTGACGACGACGATGATATAGTTCGCCATAAGGAAGCTTGCAAACCGATGCAGGAAGTTCTTCCGGAGCCGGAAGGAGAACGACATGCCCCGCGTCACCTTTTCCTTTCCCGAGAGAATGGACGGGATCCATGCCGAGACGAGGGTCAGCTTTAACGACTGCATGCAGAGATACACCCCGACCGTCAGCGACAATGCAATGAGCACGGACAAAAATCCCCATGAAGGGAACAGCGAAGGCAGATAGAAGAACAAAAACCAGCACGCGAGCAGCGTGAGTGCGTCGTAGATAAAGGTGAGCGGCACATAGATGACCTCATAGAGCGCCGCCGAGCCGAGATTGCGGAAGAACGCCTCGGAAAAGGTCGTGCGTGAAAATGCGCTCATTCTGTCGTTCATGATACTCGCCGCAGCAAAATGCGAAAGCCCGTTCAGGAAGCGGGACAGAAGATAGATGAGGCACACGCCGACGACCGCGCCCGCGATCGCCCCGCCGTTTTCGGCGATGAGCATCAGAACGTCCGTGAGCGCGGCGGTGAAGTCCGCCTGGAAGGTGGAGAGCCGTCCGCTGTCTCCGCTCACAAGCGCGCGGAAGAACTCGCCGCCCAGCTCGATGAGCCAATCGACTTCGGCGCTCGTCACAATGACGCTTAGGGCGAGTTCCAGAATGACATAGACAAGACTGAACGTCAGAACACTGATGATCAGGCGGTACAGCAGCAGCTTGAATGCGCTGGAGAAATTATCGATCGTAATATGAAAGGCGTTACGGAACCGCATCTTAATACTCCCACTTGTGACGAAGGATGTCTTCCCTGTCCAGCTTATCCGTCTCAAAGTAGAGCGCTTCCATGCGGATGCCGAAATTGAGGAAGAGGAAGAAGAACAGGATGACCGCGATGATGTGGTACGCTGCATAGGGCAGCAGTGAGCAGAGCACGAGGATGAGGAACATCCCGACGGCGGAGATCGCAAAGGAGAGCAGAAGTTTCCCCCGCACCCCCACCATCAGGCGGTAGGAGTAGAGGAACGCCTCAAAGAAGCGGAAGCCCGTCATTTGCTTGCACGGCAGCCACAGATAGAGGATGGTCATCAGGTAGATGAGCACAAACCCGAACGCCAGCATCGCGATCACGGAGAGCACATAGACCGCAGGCGTGGCAGAGATACTCGCAATGGCAAACAGCACCGCGGAGAGCACGATCGCCCAGATCTCGTAAAACACGACCATCAGCAGCGTGTACACCGCAACGGAGGGCAGGATATTTTTTGTCTGCTGCCAAAGCCCGCTCAGCGTGCGCTTCCCGAGGCGCATATGTTTTTCGACAAAACAGAGAAGAACGGAAAACGCAAAGATGGTAGCCACGATCGCGATCAGGCTGTAGAGCGCACCCAGCCAGTCATCGATGCGGAGAAAACTCCAGGCGTGCAGATACTCCAGAAACTCCGCGCGCGGCTCCCCCGTAAAAAAACCATACCACACCGTATGGATACAGTTATAGTCGAGCGACAGCGACAGAAAGACTGCCGGCACGAGGGAAAACGGCAGCAGAAACAGGATATTTTTGAAAAGGTATTTCCAGCTTTCAAATACGGTACGCATAAGCACCCCTCTGTGGACTATTATATAACAAAACCCGCCCCGTGTAAAGAGATTTTGAAAATTTTCCCTCTTCCACGGGCAAAAACAAAGCCTGCGGCATGCCCCGCAGGCAACGTTTCCCTATTTTTTCCCGTCATCCGCGCCCTGTTCCTGCGCCTTTTCATCCTCTGTGGGCAATGTTTTTTCCGCTTCTGTCCCCGCTTCCGCCTCTGCCGCAGATGCATTCTCTTCGGATGCCGTGCGCCTTTTGCGAAAGACCTTCCCGAACACCTTACCGCAGAGTTCAAAAAAGAGCGGATCCCGCAGGATCGCCAGGCACAAGGCATAGACAACAACGCCGATGACAACGAGCGCGATCAGCCATAAAGTGGAGACTTCCAGCACACCCTTCAAAAAGAACAGAACGACAAACATGACCGCCCCGCCGATCCAATAGCGAAAAGAGGAAGTAAAGATGGGCAGGATACGGAAGAGTTTCTTCTTCGCGACATAGATAAACCCTGCCGCCAACACGACAAATTCGCCGACGACAGATGCGATGCACGCGCCAAGCGCCTGAAAATGCGGAATGAGTATTAAGTTGAGACAACAGTTGACGACCGCACCAATGACGACAATGACCGTAAAGACATTCTGACGATCGGTCGGGACAAGGTACTGCGCATTGGTTACGCTGTTGAGCCCGATGAACAGTGCGAGCAGGCTGAACACGCACAGCAGGACGATGCATTCTTCATACCCCTCGCCGAAGAATACGGGCACAAAGACGTCGGAAATGACGATAAGTCCGAACATCATCGGCACCCCCGCCAACATGATGCACCGATAGAGTTTATAGAGGTAAAATTCAAGTCCTTGCTGATCCCCCGCCTTGAACTTTTGCGCAATGCGCGGAAGCATGACCGTGCCCAAGGAACTCACGACGGCAATGGACATCTTAACGACTTTTTCCGCCTGCTCATAATAGCCGTTCTGCTCTGTCCCCTCGACAAACCAGCCGATCATCGACTTATCGAGGATGGTGTACACCTGAATGGCAACGGATGGGATAAAAAGCTGCAAAATGACCTTGATATCGGAAAACGGTCTTATGCCCCTTACCTTGACCAAATATTTCGGCATATAGACCCAGAGGGACGCCGACGCCGCCGCGGGAAACATCACGGCAAAAAACACATACAGCGCCAGATCGGATTCCGACTTGATAAAGAGAAACGTACAGGCAATGCTGGCGATACGGAACAGAATGCTGCTCAGCGAGATCTTGCCGAACTCCTCCATACCCTGGAAAAACCAGGAGACATCGAAGATCGTTCCCAGCAGCTGCAGCCCAAAGATGAGCGCAATGAACTGCCCGTCCGGCTCCATGAGAAAGACATAGACGAGATAAGCAGCAAAGGAGATCAGCGTCATCATGAGACGCACAAAAAAGATCTCCCAAAACTTTCTGCTTCTGCCCTCTGCGTCGCCCTGCAGCGTCCCGATGACCTTGGGACCGAACGTCGTCGTCCCGAGCGCCGCGACCAGCGCAAAGTAGGAGACGATGGACGCGGAATAGCTCTGCAGGCCCACGCCCGCCGGCTGGAGTACGCGCGAAACGTACGGCGTCACCACGAGCGGCGCTACCACCAGAAGGATCTGATAGATCAGATTGTAAATGTAGTTTTTTTTGATACTTTTTGACTTTGCTGCCGGCAGTTGACTCATCTTTTCACTCGCTTTCCCCTTGCACGGCTCATGCAAACTTTCTCATGAGCTTGTACGCCGTAAACATGTGGTGCCGAAGGAGGAAAAAACGTATTTTCTTTTTCAGACTGTCCGGACGATATATCTTCCGATATGCGTCCAAATTCTCCCTTTCGGTCGCTTTGCGGTAAAATTCGTCCGTTTTCAACAGCCGCTTCAAGTCACGCCGATAATTGGACCGGAACGCGATGTACTGCGAGGCGACAATATCATATGCGTAAAAATTCTGTGACGCGGCAAGATCATCTTCCCCAAACGCATGCAAAACATTTTGCAGTGCAAGAACATAGCGGCGCATGCAAAGACTATAGCTGTCATTCAGCACATATTTCGCGCTCCATGTTGCGGGCCGGTAGTAGTGATAAAGGCGCTCGTTCAAAAAACAGACCTTCCGGGCGCGGAGGATCGCGTTCAGCAGGAAGATGACGTCCTCTCCCACCGCCACGCCGTTTATTGCCTGATCAAGCGGGAAACGGCCGTTTTTCACCAATGCCGCAGAAAAGAGCGAACGCCAGACAAAGCCGCCGATCAGGTCCTTGTCGCCGTTGTAGACAAAGGGCGCGACATTCTTCTGCTCCAGCCCGAGCAGCTCCGCGCGCTCATCGATCCGCGTCACCTCGCCGTGCTCGTCAAACTTTTCGTACCGGCAAAAGACAAGGTCGGCGCCCCGTTCTCGGGCAACGCCGACGAGTTTTTCATACATTGTTTTCTCGACATAGTCGTCCGCATCCACAAAGGCGATATACTCCCCCCGGACGCGATCAAGCCCCGCGTTTCTTGCTGCACTGACACCGCTGTTCGGTTGATCGACGACGATCACGCGCTTATCGCGCGCTTCCCACTGACGGCAGACGGCAAGAGAGCCGTCCTTCGAGCCGTCATTGACGAGAACGATCTCTATATCTTCATAGGTTTGCCCGACAAGACTCTCCATACAGCGATCGAGAAAGCGTTCATAATTATAGACAGGAATAATAATGCTGACCATGCGATTTCCCTTTCTTCAGAGGACCCACTGATACGGAAGCACTCCGTGATACCCCTGCAAGACAATATAATACACCATATATACCCCATAAAGCAAGAGATAGGCGCCGCCGAATGCAACTTTTCCCCACTTGCTGCGGATATATGTGCAGCAGCGCGGAACAAGAAGCAACTGATAGATCTGGAAAAACATTGTCAGGCGTGCGATCATCTCGGAAATAGAAATAAACAGGCTGCTTGCCGACAACAGAAGGGCAAAAAACTGCATGCACAAAAGCACATATGCGCTTTTGTCTTTCCCGATATGTTCTTTGAGGACCAACCCGGTCAGGACAAACGTGCCAAGATTATAAAGAATATTGACCGGATTGGCGCGGGAGTTATTCAGATCGGATTCAAAGAAATAGGCATACTTCGTTTGCAGCGCAACCCACACCAAAACCTTGCAAAGCACCGGCAACAGCAGGACAGCCACAACGATCCAGACCGCAAAATGCCTGCGGAACAGTCCGATCCGGACGAGAAGAAAGGGAACAACCATCAAAAGTGACGTCCAGTGGAACAGCCACGCGAAAAAGAGGCAGCACAGGTATTGCACCCACTGCCCTCTGACCATGAACGGAAATGCCGCAAACAGGATCGCAACAGCAACCGCCTGCCGCACATTGTTGAGCGACCAGAACCAGATACAAGACACCAGCAGCCCGGCTGCGGAAAACGCGGCGTTATCCGAATAGCAAACAATGGTATGAATGACCGCATACGAGAAGATCGCGCTTGTCGCAACAAACAGCCACTGCGGATCGGAGGTAAAACGCTGGATAAACCAATTAAAAAAGTTGAACCCCCACTCCGAATAGGGAGCCTCCCCCTGTAAAATTTTCAGAAAGTTCGGATAGTAGGTATAAAAATAATCCGTCCCTACGTCATAGCGCACAGCCGCCACAAAAAACAGCGGGAAAAATGCCAACAGGAAAAAGATCAGATACTTCATCCGATCGGCGCCTCTCTGCGCAGGCGTGCAGCATGCCGTTTTTCGCGCAGGCATGCAAAAACGCCGCACGCCAACGGCGCCCGGTTCGGCGTATTCTACGCGAGAGCGGCGATAATAAACCGACGCAAAATGAATGAAAAAAATTGTCAGGGAAAATGCCAGGAGATAGACGATCAAAGCCTCAATCCCTCATACCAAGCATTTTTTGCACTTTTTCCATAAAGATCACCCACTTGGATTTCCCGAGGAGAAAGGTCGGAAAACTTTTCACACGGCAATGGTTATAGCGGACATATACAGTAAACAGTCGCTCGGCCAGAAACCCGTACAAGCGCTGCTCCTGCACGGAATAGCCGGTCATATCGACTTTTGGCTCCATCGCCTCCAGGACAGAAAACAGCCATTCGTAGTATGCATCCCACGTCTGCTTTTTACAAATGAACATATTGAGCAGATAGCTCTCATGGCCGGAAAAGACCTCGTCAAACGCAGACAGGTAGGAGGGATACATCGTTTGTATGGTCTCACGCAAAAGATCAAAGTCCTTTTCGTGGACGTACGTCAACAGATGCTCCTTCTGCGTCGCGTTCGTATGATAGAGCTTGGTTGCAAGAAAATCGTAATGCTCCAGAAGTTTTTCCGCACGCGGCGAATTGAGATAGGCGCGCGGCGAAGAAGAAAACTTGTTGACGGTAAGGAACCTGCGATAGTGCGCAAGCCCAACCACCTCGTTCTCATGGTCGTTTTTCCACACCCAATACGCGGCGGTCAATTCGCAATAATACGGATTTTTCGCAGAGATATTTTTTGCCCCCAATGCATCATGCAGCGAAGAAAAGATTTGATTATTTGCCGCGTTGACCTGAATATATTGATAATTCGGCGGAAGGGGCGCATCTGCCGCCTTGTGCGTTGCAACATAAACCTTCATATCATTTCTCTTTTCTGTGCCGCAGATAGACGGAGTAATAGGGAGTCTTTTTGAGGAAGAGCTTATGTCCGACGACCGATACAAGCCCACGCGGCAAAAGTGCACGCACGATCTTCTTCCCGATCGGCGCATTTTCATCCTTCCAGGAGCCGGCACAGTGATGCTCCCCGTATCCGCCGCCGCTTTTCTTGTTCACCTGATAGCGCTCAAACCAGTCCTTCGGATACATTTCGATGCCGCACGCAAGCGACTGCCGTTTGCCGTTGAGACGGAAATCGGGGAAGTGATCGAGAAAATACTTCGTGATCCAATCGTTGCTGACCGTAAAATCCCCCTTCTTCCCGAAGTCCGATTCCAACCGATCGCGCCACTCGAGCATCAGCGGATTCTCCTTTTCCGAGCCGATCAGCGCCGTGCCGATAGAGGAATCGAAAATAAATCCCATGAACATTTTACAATTCAAAAATTCATCGAGCGGCTTGAAAAGTTCCACATCGGTATCGATATAGACGCCGCCAAACTCATGCAGCACCGTAAACCGGAAGTAATCGCTTAAAAAGCCGTACTTTTTGCGCGCAAGGCAGGCTTTGACGAACGCACTGTCATCGAGATACTTTGCAAACATCTCATCCGTCCAGACGATGATCTGCCAATCGGGATGCAGTTTTCGCCAACCTTCAACATAGTCTCTCTGGTCCTGCGGCATCTGCGCGCTTCCCAGCCAACAGGCGTGAATGATCTTGGGTATCATACTTCTCCTTTGCGGAATGGCCGTGCCGCAACTGTTCAGGCTTGCCGTGCAACTTCGCCAAGCAGCTTCTGCGTAAACAATGCGTAATTATAGGTCGCACGCAGCTGCTCGCGGTCAGTTCTGACCACAGGATCGGCGGAAAGGATCACATCCCGCAGCGATTGCGCATCTTCCCCTTGAAAGAAGACGACATCAAACCCGTCATAAATCTCATGAAATACAGGAATATCGGAAAGAATGGGCTTTGTTCCCAGCCAGAGCGCCTCAATTGGCGGCAACCCGAACCCTTCATACAGGGAAGGCTGAATGAGAAATTTAGCCTGCGCGATCTCTGAAAGCAGCGCTTCGTCCCCCAGCCGACCGGTAAAGACGACGCCCTCCGTTTCCAAATCGGCGGGATCCATCCCCGTGAGAAAACCATCTTTATCGCCGATGATCTTCAGCTCATATTTGCCTGCGGGGAGCATTTTATACGCCTCGACGAGCGTTTTCAGCCCCTTGTGCGGCTTGACGTTGCCCACATAGACAAGGGTATCCTTCTTGTTGGCGTTCTTGGCATGAAAGGACAATACGTCATCCGAAAGCCCGATATGATCGACATAGCATTTATGCGCATATTTCGGGAAATAATGCGCGCAGCGCGAGCGCGTAAAGTCGGAGACGCAGGCGATGCGCACACTCTTCTTCATGCAGCGCTTCAAAAGCGTCTTTTTGATCAGGAAGTCTGTCTTCCCGCGCGTCGTGACCTCGGGCAGATCAAGAAAGATGAGATCGTGCATGACCGTATAGACGGGGATGCGGATACCAAAGGGAATGATGAAGTTGGGAATGATGACGCAGTCGCACACCTTGTTGAGGTGCGCGGGAAAGGTGAAAAGCCCCTTGGCGGAGAAGGGATCGCTTTCGTCCTCCACAATGTGCGCAAAGGGATATGCGGCAAGGTCCGCCGCCCTGCCGATGAGCCAATATTCATGCGCTTGTACGTCGAAATGATCGAGAATCCCTTGGTTGACGCGCCCGATCCCCGACTTTCCGAGATACCTGCAATCGACGGCGATTTTCATTCCCGCACTCCTTGTTACAGATTGATGATAAGCACCGAGCAGTGCCCCGAGATGCGCAGCGGCGCCTGCTGCTTTAACAGCCAGGTATAGCCCGCTTTGATATGCTGCGGCCCGTTCGGCATGACAACATCTCCCTCTCCGTCCACGACGACGAACGCCTTGTACAAAGAATAGGGTGAGCGCATGACGGAGATCTGCAGATCGCCGTCCACATCGTACTTGGTGACGGTGAACCAGTTGGTGCGGGCGAGCATCTTGCTGGACGCCGACCCGATATGGTACAGCCCGCTCTGCTCATCCTGCAGTACTTGCAGGTGATGATAGTCAAGCACCTCCAACGCCTTTTTGATCTGGAGCGGACGGAGCCGCCCGTCCCGATCCCGCCTGTCGTAGTCGTACAGGCGATAGGTCACGTTGGACGTCTGCTGGATCTCGCAGATAAAGCACCCCGCGCCGATGGCGTGTACCGTTCCCGCCGGAATAAAAAAGGAGTCTCCCTTGCGCACGGGCACCTTATTGAGGATCTCCTCAATGGAATGATCCTGAATGCGGCGCAGCACCTCTTTGCGGCTCGTGTTCTTGTTGAAGCCGACATAGATGAAAGCACCCTCCTCCGCGCTCATGATGTACCACATCTCATTCTTGCCGTTGTCGCGCTCGTGACGAATGGCATAGTTGTCCGTAGGGTGCACCTGGATGGAGAGATTTTCGCATGCGTCGATAAACTTGACCATGCAGGGAAGGTTTCTGTTCTCCCGCCCGAAACCGCCGACCTTGCTCCAGCCGACTGCGGCAAAGAACTCGCTGAGCGTCTTGCCCGCATATTCCCCCGACGCGATCCTGCTCTGTCCCTCGACGTGCGAAGAGAACTCCCAGCTCTCGGCGATGCGGTCAAGATTTCCGGTATTCTTGCGGAAGAAATCCCTGATCTTCGTTCCGCCCCAGATATAGTCCTTAAATACGGGCTGAAGTTGTATCATTTCATTTTGCGCCATAGTTCCCTGATATCCTCAATCCTCAACCTGACGATTTCTAAACGTCTATATTTCTAAGAGGGCAAAAAACGCCTCTTTCATACCTTCAAGCGCACGGGCGGCGTCCGTGCAGTGCGACGTCCTTACGCCGAAATAAAACTTGATCTTGGGTTCGGTGCCCGAGGGCCGCACGCAGCACCAGCCGTCGCCAGCAAACTCAAAGTAGAGTACGTTACTCTTCGGCAGTCCCGTCGGCGAGACTGCGCCCGAAGCATCGCGGCGTTCACCCGCCAGATAATCGCGCACCGCAAGGACGGGCTTGCCTCCGACCTCGGCGGGCGGCCTGTTGCGCAGCGTGCGCATCATGCGATCGATCTTCTCCCTGCCCTGCGCGCCCTCCAGCGTCAGGCTCTCAAGCCCCTCGCAATAGCAGCCGTACTTTGCGTACATCTCCTGCATGACGTCCCACAGCGTCTTGCCTTGCTTCGCGTAGAATGCCGCCGCCTCGCACAGACTCGTGACCGCCATGACGGCGTCCTTGTCCCGCGCATGCGTGCCGACGAGGCACCCGTAGCTCTCCTCAAAGCCGAACTCATAGACGTATGCGCCCTTGGTTTTATCGGGTACGCCGCCGTTTGCGGCGAGCGCCTCTTCAAAGTGTCTGATCTGTTCGCCGATATACTTAAAGCCCGTGAGCGTCTCGATGACGCTCAGCCCGTAGGCATTGGCAACGGCGTGCGCCATGTTCGAGGACACGATGGTCGTGACCAACGCGCCGTTTGCACGGTCCGCGGGGAGAAGCCCAAGCGCCTCGCGCTGCGAGAGCAGGTATTCGGCGATGAGCAGCCCGCTCATGTTGCCCGTAAAAGGCATATATTCGCCCGTCGCCCCGTCCTTTGCGTACACGCCGAGGCGGTCGGCATCGGGATCGGTGGCGAGCACAAGGTCCGCATCCTTCTCCTTGGCGAGCGCCAGGGCAAGCGCAAATGCCCGCTTGTCCTCGGGATTGGGGCTTTGCACGGTGGAAAAGTCCCCGTCGGGCAGTTCCTGTTCGGGAACGACCCAAACCTGCTCAAACCCCAGTTCCGCAAGTACGCGGCGCACGGGGAGGTTCCCCGTCCCGTGCAGGGGAGTGTAGACGATCTTCAGCTTCTTTCCCATCTCGCGGCAGACGTCCGCATGGATGACGTTCGCCTTGACCGCCGCAAGATAGCTCGCATCCACTTCCTCGCCGATGACTCTGAGAAGTCCTCTTTCCTCTGCCTGCGCGCGGGGCATGCGCCTGATCTGCGCATAGTTCTGCACGCGCCCGATCTGCTCTATGATCAGCCTGTCGTAGGGCGGGACGATCTGCCCGCCGTCACTCCAGTACACTTTGTAGCCGTTGTATTTGGGCGGGTTGTGGCTCGCCGTGATGACGATGCCCGCCGTCGCCCCCAGATGCCGCACCGCAAAGGACAGTTCCGGCGTGGGGCGAAGCCCGTCAAAGAGGTAGGCGTGAATGCCGTTTGCCGCGAGGATGCACGCCGAATCGAGCGCAAACTCTGCAGACATGTGGCGGCTGTCATAGGCGATGACGACGCTGCCCGCATCCGTCCGAGAGCGGATAAAATCGGCAAGTCCCTGCGTCGCCCTGCCCACCGTATAGACGTTCATGCGGTTGGTGCCGACGCCGATGACGCCGCGCAGTCCGCCCGTCCCGAAGGTGAGCTCTCCCGCAAACGCCTCGCGCGCCTCCTCATCGGAGAGCGCTGCCGCTGCGGCGCGCGTTCCTTCGTCGAACACAAGATCCTCCCGCCATGACTTCCATAGCGTGCAATAATCGGTCACAAGAGTTCCTCCCGCCCCTCTGCCTGAAGTTTCTCCACAATTTTCTTGACGTCCTGCGCACAAGATTTCTTGCAGACGAGCACCGCGTCGGGCGTCTCCACGACCACGAGGTCCTCCACCCCCACGGCGGCGACCAGTCTGCCGCTCGAATACAGGACGGTATTTGCAATGTCCACGCCGAGGGTGTCCCCCACGGCGACGTTTCCCTTCTCATTGGCAGGATGCAGCGTGCCCAGCATATCCCAGCTGCCGACGTCGCTCCAGCCGAACTCACCGGGGACGACAAGGATGTCACCCGTGTGCTCCAGGATACCGTAATCGACGGAGATCGAAGGCAGCGTCGGATAGACTTCCTCTAACACGCGCACTTCGTCGGGCGTTCCGAACGCTGCGGCGATCTTTTTAAGCCCCGCGTACAGTTCGGGCAGGAGCGCCCCGATCTTCTGCAAAATGACGGAGGCGCGCCAGACGAACATGCCGCTGTTCCAGACATACCCGCCCGAGGCGAGGTACTCTTCCGCCCTCTCGCGCGGGGGCTTTTCGACGAACTGCTCCACGGGCTTTGCGGCGCTGTCCGACTTGGTAAAACGGATATAGCCGTACCCCGTTGCAGGGAAAGTGGGCGTGATGCCGATGGTGACGAGCTTGCCCGTCTGCGCAACTTCGATCGCCTGCTCCAGCGTATGAGCAAACGCCGCATTGTCGCGGATATAGGCGTCGCTGGGCGTAACGACGAGGATGCCGTCTCCCATATCGTGTACGATCTTCATGGCGGCATAGCCGATGCAGGCAGCCGTATTGCGCGCCGCAGGCTCGGCGAGGATGTGTTCCGCGCGCACGCGACCCGCAGTGACGGTGCGCATCTTTTCCGCCTGATCGCAGTTTGTGACAAGATATATATTTTTATACGCCGTGACCTGCGCGAGACGGTCGACCACCTCATTGACCATGACCTCTTTGCCGCTCAGGTTGAGCAGCTGTTTGGGCGATGCCTTGCGCGAGAGCGGCCAGAAGCGCGTTCCGCCGCCGCCCGCCATCACAACGCCAAAGACGTTTTCCATGTTAAATCTCCGCGAGCAGCCTGTGGACATGCTCTGCAAACTTTTCCTGCGTGAACAGCGCCTGCACCCGTTCGCGCGCCGCGATCCCGTAGCGTCTGCGCAGTTCTTCATCCTCCGCAAGCGTCCTGATCGCCGCGGCATATGCCTCCACGTCGCCGTTGGGGCACTCGATGCCCGTGACTTTATCAAGCGAGACATAGTTGACGCCCGAACCCTCGATCGTGAAGGTGACGGCGGGCTTTGCAAAGCTCATCGCCTCGGCAAGCGCAAGGCCGAACGCCTCGTTCTTGGTGACGGACGGGAAGCAGAAGATATCGCAGGCGCAGAGGTATGCCTTTAAGTCGAGATCGGACACCCTGCCCAGAAAATGCACCTTTGCATCCCCCTCGGCGAGCCGTTTCAGTTCCGGGGTCAGCGGCCCCGAACCGCCGATGCAGACGGCGTACCGATCGTCTAAAAGTTTACCCGCGCGCACGAGGTACTCCATGCCCTTGTATGGAACGTGCCTGCCCACGGCAAAGAGCAGCGTTTTGCCCGCATATTCGCGGCGCAGCTCCTCCGCGCGCACCCTGACTGCATCGTCAACCGAAATACGCACCTCGTTTGCGCAGCTTGGAATGACCACGCACTTCTCGCGCACGCTTTGAAGCTGCGCGCTGCCCTTGATATAGTTGGGGCTGGTCGCGACCACCCTGACGGCGCGATGCAACAGCCACCTGCTCTGCCGCGTAAAGAACTTGCCCAGCACCTTTTGCTTGGTGATATCCAGATGCCACCAGACGACCAGCTTGCATGCGGGACATTTTTTCAGCTGTTTTTTTAGATAATATGCCTCAAGCGGATTGGGACAATGAAAGATGACGACGTCGGGCCGGAACTCGCGGAAGGTCCTTTTTAAGAGTTTTCCGAAGGAGAGGGAGAGCGACTGGGACGCGACTTTCGCGAACGTCCCCGCGCGGATGATAGGCACGCCGTCCACCGTCTCAAAGACGTCCCCCTTTTCGTGGTGAAAGCAGAGCACTCTTTGCTCGATCTCCCCATTCAGACACGTTGCAATATCGCAGGTAGTCTGCTCGATGCCGCCGATGTGCGGAGGATAATAGTTGCTGATCTGAAGTAATTTCATGTTCCCCTCACTTTGCGCCCGTGCGGCGAAGAACGCCTAAGATTGTTCTGAAGATGATCTTGATATCCAGACCGACCGAACAATGGTCGACGTAATACAGCTCGAGCCTCTGGCGTTCACCGCTCTCGTAGGTGGCATTGCTTCTGCCATTCGCTGCCCACCAGCCGATCATGCCGGGCTTGACGGAGAGCAGCTTCTGCGCATCCGCGCCGTACTTCTCCTTCACCTCGTCCTGCATGATCGGGCGGGGTCCGATCACGGAGATCGCACCCGTAAAGATCGCCCAGACATTGGGCAGCTCGTCCAGCGAGGTCTTTCTTAAAAACGCGCCCAGCTTCGTGATGCGCGGATCGTTGTCGATCTTATATTCACGTTTGTACTGTGCGTATTCTTCTGGCGTGAGCATGTCCTCCAGCCTGTCCGAATTCTTCTTCATGCTGCGGAACTTGGGAATATAGATCGTCTTGCCGTTCTTTCCCACGCGCGGGTGGCGGTAAAATACGGGACCGCCGTCGCTGCACTTGACGCAGATCGCGAGAATGAGATACAGCCAGGAAAAGACGATGAGAAAGAGCCCTGAAGCAACGATATCGAACGCGCGCTTGAAAAAGAGGTAGCAGCGATACCCCGCGCCTCTGCGCGGCACAAACGGCTTCGCTTCAGGCACTCTTTCCCGCCCCGCAGCGGAGCCGCCATAAGAATCCTCTCCAACGAAAGACGCCTGCTTCTTATTCGAAGCAGGCTGCGCCGATGCGCGATCTTGCAGATCCGCACTCTTTTCCTTTGTCTCAGAACCCCGCGTCTCATGTGTCACAACGGACACATTGCGACCAGTTTCTTCCATTTGTAACCCCTCCCCCAGTTGGCGATTGCTCGCCCAATGGCACGGCGCATACCCCCCTGGCGCTGCATGGTGCCATCACTTTAACTTATGGAGACCATAATAAATTATAGCATAGCTGACAGACAGTGTCAAATTATTTACGTCATATCACAATATGACAAGAAATTTATTTAACAATATCATAGCACAGCATGATGAAGAATATGGCACGCCTCAATGATATTTTGCGATAAAATTCAACATATTATGTCAAACGCATGAAAGTTGACGCCGCGACAGCTTGATTTTCTCTTTGCTGCCTGCTTTTGCTCTATGAGACGGTCAAATAAAGCATTCTGTGACGAAATTTGGAAAAATTTTCAAAACTCTTTATGGTATGCAAAAAGACGCCCGCAAGCGCGGACGCCCCCTATCTTAACTGCACTTGAGAATTCTTTTATAGAAATAATAGAACATGCGCGTGATCCAGCGCTGGAAGCGGAAGGGCGTCCAGCAGATACAGCCGATATAGGAACGGTGGCGCATAAAGGAGTACATCCCCTTATCGTCCGCCTTGAGGCGCTTCCACATGTCCTGAACGGCGGCCTTGCGCTCCGGGATCTCCTCCTTGGGACCGTTGCTCGAAAACATGAGCGTCAGGCACATGAGCACGTTGATATCGTGCAGCATATAATGCCGAAGGCGCGGCTCAAAGGTCTTGATCTGCTCGTAAGAATAGGCGCGCATCATGAGGTCGGTGACAAGCATCTGCTGGCGGTAGCGCTTGGTGATATTCTGCCCGCTCACCGACTGATCTTCCCGCCCGATATAGTATTCATACAGATCGATATTCATGTAATACATCGTCTTGACATGCGGGAGGGGCTGGAAGGCAACGAGATTGTCCACATAGAAGGTGTGCTCGGGCAGCTGTAGGCCGCTGTCGCGCAGCACCTGCGTGCGGTAGTACATGGAGTGCATGATGACGACGTTGGAAAAGAGAAATGGACGGATATCCTTCCAGCCGAACTGCTTTTCCACGGGGAAGTTCTTCTTATACCTGCGCGGATGGCGCGAATTTTCGCTGGGCTTTTCGTAGACGAAATTTGCAAGATACAGATCGATCTGCATTCCGGCGGCAACATCCTTCCGGATGCGCTCCATGAGGACGGAGAGCTCCTTGGGATTGAGCCAGTCGTCCGAATCGACGACCTTAAAATACAGTCCCTTTGCATGCGCGATTCCCGTATTGACGCCCGAGCCGTGCCCGCCGTTCTCCTTGTGCACGACCTCCACGATGGTCGGATACTTTGCCGCGTACTCGTCCGCGATCTCGGCGGTATTGTCTTTGGTCGAACCGTCGTCCACGATGACGATCTGCGCCTCTTCCCCCGCCGTCAGCAGCGTATCGATGCAGTGATGCATATATGCCGCCGAATTGTAACACGGAACGGCAAACGTGATGAGCTTCTCCATACAAAATCCCCTATCCTGCGGGCGCAACACATGCAAGCCGCCCCGTTTCATGAAACGGCTCCGCTCTCAGCAAAGAGCGGAGCCGTAGCTCTATTATATAAGCATCCGGCGAGAATTTCAAGTCCTTTTAACAAAAAACTTGAACATTTCACAAAATATGCGTACCATTTATGCCTTGACAAGGGTCAGCGTGACCTTTTCGCCGTTGACGTCCACCTCACGCGTGAAGCCCTCCGCGCTGCCCTCGGTGACGGAATTTGCAAGGACGTCCCCCGCAAATTGCGAAAGCGAAAGCATCTTTTTCGCTCTGCCCTCGCCCGCCGCAAAGTACACGTCGATGCGGTCGGTGACCTCAAAGCCCGCTTCCTTGCGCATGGTCTGGATCTTGGAGACGAGCTCGCGCTCGCAGCCCTCGTTCAGCAGCTCCTCGGTCAGGCGCGTATCGAGCGCCACGATGATCCCACAGTTTATTGCCACGGAATATCCCTCCGGCGACTCGGTGAAGAACTGCAGATCTTCCTCGAGCAGCACGACGGGCGGATCGAGCGGAATGGTATAGCTGCCGCCGCCGCGCACCGCCGCAACGACTTCCGCCCCGTTGCACGTTGCAAGGAACTTGGTGATCTCTCCCAGTCTTTTGCCGTACTTGGGACCGAGCGTACGCAGCTGAGGCTTTAAGACGTACTTCAAAAGGGACGTGCCGTCCTCCACAAAGGTCATCTTTTTGACGTTGAGCTCGTCGAGCACGACCGCTATCATCTCCTCGTTGAGACCCAGGGGAGCAGTGCTCGCCACAAGCATTTCTGCGAGCGGCTGACGGTTTTTCAGATTCCCCGCGTTGCGCGCCGATCTGCCCGCCGCCACCAACATGAGCACACCGTACATGCTCATTTGAAGATCCAGATCGATGAGGCTCTCGTCCGCGGCGGGGAAATCGCACAGATGCACGGACTGAGGCGCTTCGGGATAGAACGCCGGCACCAGGTTTCGGTACATCATCTCCGCCATGAAGGGCGTATAAGGCGCAAGGAGCTTGGCGAGCGTAACGAGCACGGTGTAGAGCGTGGTGTATGCCGCCGCCTTGTCCTCCGTCATCTCGCTGCCCCAATAGCGGTCGCGGCCGCGGCGAACGTACCAGTTGGAGAGGTCGTCCACAAATTCCTGAATGGTGCGCGCGCTGTCCGTAATGTTGTACGCCGCGAGCCATTCATCCACATATTTGACGAGCGTGTTGAGCCTTGAAAGCACCCACCTGTCCATGAGCGTGAGGCTGCATTTTTTCAGGTCATACCTGGAGGGATCGTACCCGTCGATCTCGGCATAGAGCGCAAAGAAGGCGTAGGTGTTCCAGAGCGTGCCCTGGAATTTCCTCTGCACCTCGCTGACCGCCTCCGCCCCGAAACGGGAAGGGATCCACGGCGCGCTGTTCGTATAAAAGTACCACCTGACGGCGTCCGCGCCCTGCTTGTCGAGCACCGACCAGGGATCGACGACGTTGCCTTTGTGTTTGCTCATCTTGATGCCGTTCTTATCATTGACGTGCCCCAGCACGATGCAGTTCTTAAAGGGCGCCCTGTCAAAGAGAATGGTGGAAATGACGAGCAAGGTATAGAACCAGCCGCGCGTCTGATCGACGGCTTCGGAAATGAAATCCGCGGGGAAGGTCTCCTCAAAGAGATCCTTGTTCTCAAACGGATAATGATACTGTGCAAAGGGCATGGAGCCCGAGTCGAACCAGCAGTCGATGACTTCGGGCGTGCGCTTCATCTTGCCGCCGCACTTGGGGCAGGTGCAGGTAAGCGGATCGAGGTACGGACGGTGCAGTTCGATATCCCCCTGAATGCCGCACGCCTCTTTAAGCTCCGCCTTGGACCCGATGACGCGGATCTCCCCGCAGTCGGGGCAGACCCAGACGGGCAGCGGCGTACCCCAGTACCGATCGCGCGAAAGTCCCCAGTCGATGACGTTTTCGAGGAAGTTGCCCATGCGCCCTTCCTTGATGGTCTCGGGCATCCAGTTGACCGAGCGGTTTGCTGCGATCAGCCTGTCCTTGACCTTGGTCACTTCGATGAACCAGCTGGAGCGCGCGTAGTAGAGAAGAGGCGTATCGCACCGCCAGCAGAAAGGATAGCTGTGCTCGAAGGGCAGCTTTTTGAAGAGCAGCCCCTTTTCTTCCAGCATATCGAGGATGAGCTTATCCGCCTTCTTGGCGAACAGCCCGTTGAGTTCGGGGCAGCGCTCGTCAAAGCAGCCGCGCTCGTTGACCAGCTGCACGACGGGAAGATTGTATTTCCTGCCCACCTTGTAGTCGTCCTCACCGAAGGCGGGCGCGATATGCACGACGCCCGTGCCGTCCGTCAGCGTGACGTAGGTATCACAGACGACATAGTACGCCTTTTCGCGGAAGGAGCCCTTGGCATAGTCAAAGAGCGGCTCGTACTCCGTGCCCTCGTACTCCTTGCCCGTCCTTTTTTCGACGACGGTGTATTCCTCAAAGAACTTGGAAGCGAGCGCCTCGGCGAGGATATAGCGCGCGCCGCCTGCTTCGATCTCGACATAGCTCTCATCGGGGTTCATGCAGAGCGCGACGTTGGAGGGCAGCGTCCACGGCGTCGTCGTCCAGGCGAGAATATAGGCATTCTCCCTGCCCTTCACCTTGAAGCGCGCAACGACGGAGGTCTCCTTGACGTCCTTATAGCCTTGAGCGACCTCGTGCGAGGAGAGCGCCGTGCCGCAGCGCGGGCAGTAGGGAACGATCTTGTGACCCTTATAGAGAAGCCCCTTTTTCCAGATCTCCTTGAGCGCCCACCAGACGGACTCGATATAGTCGTCGTGATAGGTGACGTAGGGGTGATCCATATCCACCCAGTAGCCGACGCGCTCGCTCATCTTGCGCCACTCGTCGGTGTATTTCCAGACGGACTCCTTGCACTTCTTGATGAAGGGCTCGATGCCGTACTTTTCGATATCCTGCTTGCCGTCCATGCCGAGAGACTTTTCGACCTCCAGCTCGACGGGCAGACCGTGCGTATCCCAGCCCGCCTTTCTTAGGACGTGCTTGCCCTTCATCGTCTGATAGCGGGGGATGATGTCCTTCATGACGCGCGTTAAAATATGTCCGATGTGCGGCTTGCCGTTCGCCGTGGGAGGACCGTCGAAGAAGGAGAACTCCTCCCCTCCCTCGTTCTTGGCAATGGACTTTTCGAAGATGTCGTTCTGCTTCCAGAACTCGATGACTTCCTTCTCGCGTTCGACAAAATTGAGCGACGTATCTACCTTTTTATAAGACATAGCAAATTCTCCTGCTTTCTTTTTCCGATACAAAAAGGTCACCGTATTTTGGAATCAAATACGATGACCTTATAACCACCAAAACATACGAACATATGTCCCCGTTGGTAACGCGGAAGGAAGCCGCGCGCGGGGCTACGCTGTTTCATCTCGCCCCGCGGGCACGAAAGGGGATACCCGAACGCCGCTCGCCTCCCCCTTTCACCATAGCGGGGGCTCTCTGTGCGCGCGCAAAACGCCGGACGCGTCCTTTCTTGACGCCGTATTTTCCTTCATTATATCGGAACGCGGCGGACAAGTCAAGCATTTACGCAAATTTTTTACAGATCGCCGCCCGCCTTTTTGTTGGGGACGAAGGAATCCTCCAGCTGCCTGGTCGCGATCGCCGTCTTGAGAAAATGGATATAGCGGGCGCGGACGAGGAATGTAAGCCCGACAAATGCGAGCATGATGACACCCACGACGATAAATCCCGCGCCGAACGCAGGGCGCAGAGTTCGCAGCACGATAAACAGGATCCCCGCGCACAAAAAGCACAGCGCGATGATCATGGCAAGTACATTGGCATGGCGGATCTTTCGCTTCAGGTAGGCGACGTATTCAGGCTGTTGCATAGTTTTCCCCCTTATTGCAGTCTTACTTTTTATGACGCCCCGCGCACCTCTTTTGTGACAGAGTTACGCAAAGTTTTTGCTTATCCGAAGATCCCCTTCCGCTCGCGGATCTCCTTCACCGTAAACCCGGCATCCGTGATGCAGGCGGCGAGCGCCGCGTCGGGGAGTTCGGTTTCCACAAAGATGATATTCCTCTTGAAATTTGCCTTTGCGCCGCTCACGCCGTCCAACATCAGCAGCTTCTTTTCTGCGCGCTCCGCGCAGCGCTTGCAGCACAGGTCCTCCACCTCGATGACACGTTTCATGATGCTAACATTATAGCACACTGCTTACCAATTGTAAAGATGTTTGGAAAATTTTGTATGGTACCGCAAAAACGGCGCCTGTGCGGGAAAATTGCAAAATGACAGTTCGTGGATTTGACAAAACGCCCCGCTGCGCGTATAATGAGGGGAAATTTCTCCTTGGAGGCGTACCATGCGCGTTCTTGCCATCAACGATATTTCCTGCGTGGGAAAGTGCTCGCTGACCGTCGCCCTGCCCGTCCTTTCGGCGAGCGGCGTGACCTGCGACATTCTGCCCACTGCCCTCCTCTCCACCCACACGGGCGGGTTTACGGGCTATACCTTCTTGCCGCTCGACGACGAGATGAACAAGATCTGCGATCACTGGGAGACGCTGGGGCTCAAGTATGACCTCATCTACAGCGGATATCTGGGCAGCCGCGCGCAGATCGCCTTTGTCCGCGAGGTCAAGCGCCGCTTCCTGAAGGAGGGCGGCGTGTTCGTCGTCGACCCCGTCCTCGGGGACAACTTCACCTTCTACAAGGGCTTTGACAGGGGCTTTGCGGATGAGATGCTCTCGCTCTGCGCGGAGGCGGACTACATTCTGCCCAACGAGACGGAGAGCTATCTGTTAACGGGCACGCGCGACTTTTCGGCGGCGCTTGCGGCGCTTGCCAAGGTCTGCCCGCACCCCGTCATCACGGGCGCGCAGGCGGAGGACGGCTACTATATCTATTACTATGAAAACGGCGAGCAAAAGATGAAGATCCCCCACCGCGACGGCTCCTTCCATGGCGCGGGCGACGTGTTTGCCTCCGCCTTCTGCGGGTGCCTGATGCGCGGGCTTTCGCTGGAAAAGGCGCTCAAAGTGACGGCGGATTTTTGCTACCGCGCCATCGTGCGCACGGAAAAAGAAGTTTCCGACCGCAGGTACGGGCTCAACTATGAGCGCGAGATCTACCCCTTCCTGCGCGATCTGGAGGAACAGGCGTGACGGCATTCGTGCGCGAAGCGTGCCTTGCCTGCATGCGCTGCTTTGACGGCGACGCAAAGCGCATACAGCGACGGGGCGCGCATTGTTCAGCGCCATCTACGGCGTATAATTTTTCCGTGTCTTTCCTGCGCCGCACGCTTGCATTTTTATAGAAAGCGTGCTATACTGTAATCGACACCTGCGGTGTTCGGAGCGTAAATTAAGCGGAATCCACATAATATCATCGGGAACGCTCGTCGGGGCGGCTAGGCAAGGTCTGTAATTGCTACGGAAAGTCTGATGCCGCCGCGCTGCGTACCCACCTGCGAGAAGCGGGTTCACCATTCTTTGCGATGCGGCACAGGCGGATGTCATATTTTGAAATCACACAGGGCGGCTATGAATATGGCCGCCTTTTCTATTCACCGAAAATGCCGCGCTAATTTTGCCAAGACGCTTGCGAACTGATTGTAAGTATGATATACTGTATATGTCATAAAATTTACGCCCTGCAAAAACTTTTGGAGGTAGGATATGAAACAAAAACTGATTATCATGCTGCTCACGGCATGTATGGCGCTCTCCTGCACGTTTGCCCTTGCGGGGTGCAACGACACGCCAACCGCAGACAACGGCGGTACGCCCTATCCAGATGAAAATGCTAGCCAGGGGTTGGAATTTGCATTGAATGATGACAGCGTCTCCTACGCAGCAGCGGGTATCGGAACCTGCACCGATGCAGACATTATCATCCCTTCCAGATATAACGACCTGCCCGTGACCGCCATTCGCCGGCAGGCGTTTGAAGGTTGCACGAGTATTACAAGCGTCATGATGCCGGGCAGTATCAGAAGCATTGGAAGTGATGCTTTTCGGGGCTGCATCAATCTTACGAGCGTCACGATCCCCGACGGCGTCACCAGCATTGGGGACTATGCATTCGCCTATGCCGACAATCTTGCAAGCATCACGCTCCCCGACAGCGTCACCAGCATCGGAATGTTGATGTGCACCGAGACAGCATTTTTTAATAACGAAGCGAACTGGGAAAACGATGTGCTCTATATCGGCAATCATCTGGTACAATCCTACAGCGATGCAAGCGAATATACGATCAGAAGCGGGACAAAGACCATCGGAGACTATGCATTTTATTCCTGCTGGAACCTCACAAGCGTCACCATTCCCGACGGCGTCACCAGCATCGGAAACCTTGCATTCTCTGAGTGCGGCAGCCTGACGAGCATCACTCTCCCCGACAGCGTCGCGCGTATTGGGCGCCGTGCATTCGCCGCCAGCAACAATCTTGCAAGTATTGCGATCCCGGACGGCGTTACCGACATTCAGGATTCCGCATTCTACGGAACCGCACTGTACAATGATGAGAGCAATTGGGAAAACGGTCTCCTCTATCTCGGCAATCATCTGATCAGAGCGCGCGAGGGTCTCTCAGGCACAATTGAAATCAAGCCCGGAACCAGGACAATCGCAGAGTATGCCTTCTATTTGTGCAGGAGCATTACAGACATTGCGATCCCCGAAAGCGTCACAAGCATTGGCAGAGCCGCATTTGCCGGCTGTAACGACCTTACGAGCATTGCGATCCCCGACGGCGTTACGAGCATTGAAGATGAAACCTTCGAGGGTTGCAGAGAGCTGACAAACCTCTCCATTCCCGACAGCGTCACAAGCATCGGAGATGAGGCGTTTGCGGGCTGCGGATTTACCGATTTTGTCATCCCGGACGGCGTCACGAGCGTCGGATCATCTGTGTTCTATTTTTGCGAAAATCTTACGAGTGTCACCTTTTCCGAAAACGTCACAAACATCGGAGCTCATTTGTTCCTTGAATGTTACAACCTGGACAGCGTGACCTTTGAGAACACGAGTGGATGGACTGTCCAACTTGAAGGACAGACGACGGACGGCACGCCCGTTGACGTCAGCGACCCCGCAGAGAACGAAGAATATTTTGCGAGTACATATAACGAATACATTTGGGTACGCCTTGCATAATCCTTCTTGTCGCACTATCAACCAAACAACGTAAAAAGCTGCCTGTTGGCAGCTCTTTTGTTACGTATTTTGGGGGACGTATCCCCATTTTTGATGCCGGTTACTCCTCAAAGGAGCGGCTGTGGGACGCCTCGCGCAGGAAGCTCTCCTGTGCGTTGACCGCCTCGCCCTCGGCGGGCACGGGATAGTACGCGCCGTCTGAATGCAGCTCGCGTGCTTTGACGTTGTCCGCGAGCATCGTGCGTACGATGTCCTCGATCTCGTCGGCGATCTTTTCGTCCAGCACGGGCGTTGCGATCTCCACGCGCTTGTCGGTGTTGCGCGTCATCAGATCCGCGCTGGAGATATACATGACCCTGTCCTTCCCGCTGCCGAAGCAATAGACGCGGGAGTGCTCCAGAAATCTTCCCACGATGCTGACGACGCGGATATTGTCCGTACGGCCCTCGATACCGGGCACGAGGCAGCAGATGCCGCGGATGACCAGCTCGATTTTGACGCCCGCTTCGCTCGCCGCGGCAAAGCGGTCGATGATCTCCTTATCGGTGAGGGAGTTCATCTTGGCGAGGATCCTGCCCTCTTTGCCCGCTTTTGCCTTTTCGATCTCCCGATCGATGCAGGCGATCAGCCCGCTCTTTAAGGTCTCGGGCGCGACCAGAAGGCGCTGATACTTGAAGTCGGTATTGCAGATGGCGACGTTGCGGAAGAACGCGACGGCGTCCTCGCCGATCTTTTTGTCGGACGTGAGAATGTTGAGGTCGGTGTACTGGCGGGAGGTGGACTCGTTGTAGTTGCCCGTCCCAAGATGGGTGATATAGCTGATCTCACCGCCGTCCTGCAGGACGATGGAGATGATCTTGGAGTGGACCTTGTAATTGTCCATGCCATAGATGATCGTGCAGCCCGCCTCCTGCAATTTGTTGGCGAAATAGAGGTTGTTTTCCTCATCAAAGCGGGCGCACAGTTCGATGACGACGGTGACCTGCTTGCCGTTCTCGCTGGCGCGGCACAGAAGCTCCGCGATGCGCGAATGGTGCGCAAGGCGGTAGATGGTGATCATGATGGAGCTGACCCGCTTATCCCGCGCGCACTCCTCCAGCAGATCGACGACGGGCGACATGCTGTCATAGGGATAGGACAGGAATACATCGCGCGAGGAGATGAGTCCGATGAGCGAACTTGCGTTCGACACGCAGGACGGGATCGCCCCCTTGAAGGGCTCGTACTTGAGCTTTGCCGCCTTTTCCGCAGGAAGATAGTTCCCGAGCGAGAAGAGGAACTTGTAGTCAAAGTAGCACTCGTCCTCGTAGCAGAACTTTTGATCGAGCTTGATGATCTTGAGCACGAAGTCGGTGAGTTTGCTGCTCTTGTTGTCCGCTTCCAACCGCACGACCCCCATCCTTGCGCGCGATTCCACCTTGCGCTTCATGACCTCGGTGAAGTCGCGCTCCAGATCGGTATCCTCGATCGCAGTATCGAAGTCGGCATTGCGGGTGACGCGCACCATCAGCTGATCGCTGACCGTATACCCCGTAAAGGCATACTTTGCGCACAGTCGCACGAGCTCTTCCAGGACGATCAGGCGCACCTTTTTTCCCTCTCCGATGCGGTAAAGCCTTTCGAGCGCTGGATTGATGGAGACGACGCCGATCATGCGGCGTCCCTCCTTTTCCAGCTGGCAGATGACGTAGCCGCGCTTGTTTTCAAACTGCATCAGGGGATGCTTGGCGTCCAGCACCATCAGCGAGAGAAGGGGCAGGACGCGGCGCATGAAGATCTCGCGGCACTCCATCTCCTGACGGGGCGTCAGCTCAGAGGCGCGCAGAAGTTTTAATCCGCTCGCGGACAGCTCCTTGCGCAGCGCCTTGAAGCACTCGGCGCGCATGCGGTACTGCCGCTTGACGACGTCTGCGATCGCGTCCAGCTGCTGCGCCGCGGTGAGACGGGTCTTGTTCTCCGTCTCGCCGGGTTCGGTGATGTTCTCGTTGACCAGACTCCCGACGCGCACCATGAAGAATTCGTCCAGGTTGGACGTAAAGATGGACAAAAATTTGCAGCGCTCCAAAAGCGGGTTGGTCAGATCCTCCGCCTGGTCCAGAACGCGCTTGTTAAAGAGCAGCCAGCTGTATTCGCGGTTCATGTAAATCTCGCGCATACACTTCTTGGTCGTCTTCTGCGGAATGGTGATGGGTTTGCTCATGGTTTCCTCTTATTCTACGTTTTTCTTGGGTCTGCCGCGCCGTTTGGGTGCGGACGATTCTTCACTCTTTGCCGCTTGCACGGGCTGCGCCGCCTTTTTGACTGCCGGCTTTTCTGCCGCGGGCTTCTTTGCCGCAGGTTTTTTGGCTGCGGGCTTCTTTGCCGCAGGTTTGGATGCCGTCGCTTGCTCCGGAGTTTTCTTAGGTCTGCCACGGCGCCTGGGTGCGGGCGCCGAAGGTTTTTCGGGCGCGGGGCTTTGCGGCGCGTCGGCGGGCTCCGACGCGGGAGGTTCGGGCGCTGCGGGCGCATCGTCGAGCTTGGGCTCTGCAACGAGCATCACGTCCTCCAAGGCGGGCGCTGTCTCCCGCTCGCTTGAAGCGGGCGGAGTGAGCAGGGCGTAATCCCCCTCCTCCCTGCCGTCGAGCACGAGGCGGAGATACCCTTCCTTGACGCCGCTCTCGCTGACGACGATGGTCTCCACCCCGAAGCGCTTGAAGAGCGCCTTGAGCGCCACGGCTGCCGCGCCGATGACGTACACCTTCTCGGGCGCGTTCTTGAGCACGAGGCTGGAGCGGTCCGCCCCCTCTAAAAGGCGCTTGACCAGCTTTTTGTACTTCTTGTATTCGATGATCCTGGCGCCCGTGCGATCTGCCTTGGCAAAATCGGCGTAGATATCGTAGATCGCCATCGCCGAAGCGCCCACGAGCACCGCGGTCGCAAACGTGCCCTCTTCGGGAAGGGACGCCGCGTCAAACTTCTTCTTTAAGTACTTGCGGATGGACTTAACCTCGTCCTCCGTCGGGTAGATATTGCCGACGAACTTGCGGTTGAGGTCGACGAGCCCGAATTCGAAGCCGAACATCTCCGCCTTCTCCGACTTGGAGAGGTCGCAGATCTCGATGGACTTGCCGCCCAGGTCGATGAGGACGGCGCGGTCATACGAACGGTAGGAGAGGTTTGCGATGTAGTCACAGTACGCCTCCGTCGGCTCGTCGATGAAGTTGATCGTAAGTCCCGTCTTTTCGTGCACGAAGGCTGCGATCTGTTCGCTGTTCGCGACGTGCCGGAGCGCCGCGGTGGAGATGACGTAGCAGCGCTGCGCGCCCTCGGCGCAGGCGACCGCCCTCATGTGATCGAGCAGCGCGGCGAGCTTCTCCATGCCGCGTGCAGAGAGCTTGTCGCCCTCGAGATAGTGCGTCAGGCTGAGCGCCGCGCGCTCCTTGAATACGACCTCATTGGTGCCGCCGTTTGCCGCGACGACCATAGAAATGCTGCTGGAACTGACGTCAATGACAGAATATTTCATAATTCCTCCCGTAACCTTTCCTCTATTTTACGCCCTGTCGCCGAAAGAAATGCCGATGCCGCGCGCAAGAGCGACTTCCTCGCCCTGCGGATCGACAAACTTGTACTTCCCGGCGATGTCCGGGAGGGCATTGAAAGTGATCTTGTTGCCGATGACCGCCGCCGTCACGCCGAACCTTCCCTCGGCGGCGAGCTTTGCCGCATACGCGCCGAGGCGGGTGCACAGCAGCCGGTCATACGCGCACGGCGTGCCGCCGCGCTGCAGATACCCCAGGACGGAGTAGCGCGTCTCCTGCCCCGTGCGCGCGCCGATGACCTCGGCGAGGTGACGGGTGACGGTCGCCTCCCCCTGTTCGGGACGCACGAACACGCGCTCCTCCTTTTTGAAGCGCGCCTCGCTGTCGAGCACCGCGCCCTCCGCAACGGCGATCATCGTGTATGTCTCGCCCGCGGCGATGCGCGCATTCACGAAGTCGCACACGGCGTCCAGATTGAAGGGGATCTCGGGAATTAAGATCATGTGCGCGCCCGCGGCGATGCCCGAGTACAGTGTCAGCCAGCCCGCCTTGTTGCCCATGACCTCCACGAGCATGATGCGCGAGTGGCTCCTGGTCGTCGTCTCGATGCGGTCAAATGCGTCGGTGACGACCTCGACCGCCGTCTGAAAGCCGAACGTGACGTCCGTGCCGAAGATATCGTTGTCGATGGTCTTGGGAACGCCGATGACGTTACAACCCTCCATAGACAGAAGCGCCGCCGTCTTGTGCGTGCCCGCGCCGCCCAGCGTGAACAGGCAGTCCAGCCCCATCTTTTTATAGTTTGCGAGCATCTTGGAAAGGCGGGTGCCGCCCTCTTCGGGGACGGTCATGCGCTTGAAGGGCGTGCGGCGGGTGCGAAGAATGGTGCCCCCCTCCGTCAGAAGCCCTTCAAAGTCCTCCCGCTTCATGGGATAACTCTCGCCGCGGATGAGTCCCGCATACCCCTCGGGAATCCCCACGATCTCTGCGTTTTTGACGTTGCTTAAAAGATACAACCCGATCGAACGGATGACTGCATTGAGTCCCGCACAGTCCCCTCCGCTCGTCAAAATGCCAAATTTCATACCATTTCCTCCGTAAAATATTGTACAACCTTCCGCCCGCCTTGTCAAGGCGTCCTGTGAAGTTATGCCGCCCGAAATTGTAATAAAATTGTAAAAAAAAGGAGACCGTGTGGGTCTCCTGTGCATTTCAGTCTTTCAGGTATGTTTTGAGCGCCTCTGCTCTGTCCGTGCGCTCCCAGGAAAAGCCGCTTCTGCCGAAGTGCCCGTATGCCGCCGTCGCGCGGAAGCCCGGCTTGCGCAGTCCCAGCGTCTCGATGATCGCCGCGGGGCGCAGATCGAACTCCTTTTGCACGATATCCGCGATGACATCGTCCGCAAGCTTGCCCGTGCCGTACGTCTCGACAAACACGGAGACGGGGTGCGCGACGCCGATCGCGTAGGCGAGCTGAAGCTCCACCTCGTCGGCGATGCCCGCCGCCACAATGTTCTTGCAGATATAGCGCGCAAGATACGCGGCGCTGCGGTCCACCTTGGTCGCATCCTTGCCCGAGAACGCGCCGCCGCCGTGCGGGCAGCGCCCGCCGTAGGTGTCGACGACGATCTTCCTGCCCGTCAGCCCCGAGTCCCCCTCCGGACCGCCGATGACGAACTTGCCCGTCGGGTTGATGAGGATCTTGGTCTTTTCGTCGAGCAGCTGCGCGGGAATGACCGCCCCGATGACGTACTTCTTCATGTCGGCGGCGATCTGCGCCTGCGGGGCCTCCTCGGCGTGCTGGGTGGAGACGACCACCGTATCCACGCGCACGGGCGTTCTTCCCTCGTACTCGACGGTGACCTGCGTCTTGCCGTCGGGACGCAGGTAGGACAGCGTCCCGTCCTTGCGCACCTCGGTGAGGCGGGCGGCAAGCTTGTGCGCGAGCATGATGGGAAGGGGCATGAGCTCCTCCGTCTCGCGGCAGGCATAGCCGAACATCATGCCCTGGTCGCCCGCGCCGATCGCATCATAGCCTTCCCCGCCCGCCTTCATCTCGGCGGAGGCGTCCACGCCCAGCGCAATATCGGGCGACTGCCCGTGGATGAGGGTGATGATGCGGCACTTGTCATAGGCGAAATCGCCCGCATCGTAGCCGATCTCGCGGATGACGCGGCGCGCCACCTGCTCATAGTCGACGTGAGCGCGGCTGGTGACCTCGCCCGTTAAAAACAGCGTATTGTACGCCGCGCAGCACTCCACCGCCGCGCGGGTCTGAGGATCCTCTTTGAGAAGCTCGTCAAGAATCGCATCCGCAATGTTATCGCAAACCTTATCGGGGTGACCTTCGGTCACGCTCTCACTCGTAAAAAATCTTTTCATATCCCGCACATTATAATACGCGCGCGTGAAATTGTCAATAAAAAGCGACGGGAAACCTGGTTGCTTTTTGCGCGCGGACATGATATACTCTTGCTATGCAATGTCAACTCTGTCCCGTCGGCTGCGGCGCGGACCGCCCCGCACGGGCGGGCGCCTGCGGCGTGAAGGCGCTCACCGTCGCCAAATACTATCTTCACCCCTATGAGGAGCCGCCCATCTCCCACAAAAACGGGAGCGGGACGGTGTTCTTCGGCGGGTGCTCGCTAAAATGCGTCTTTTGTCAAAATTACGAGGTCTCGCGCGCAGAACGAGGCAAGGCGGTGAGCCCCAAAGAGCTTGCGGACATCTTTGCGCGACTCGAGGAGATGGGCGCAGACAATATCAACCTCGTCACGCCCGACCATGTCTCCGACCTCGTCGCCGAAGCGCTCAGCTACCGAAAGCCCGCGATCCCCGTCGTGTACAACTCGAGCGGGTACTGCCGCGTGGAGGCGTTGGAGCAGATCGCGCCCTATATCGATATCTGGCTGCCCGACTGCAAATTTGTCTCGCCCGATCTTGCCGCGCGCTACACGGGGCGGCGCGACTGCTTCGACTACGCCGCCCACGCCATTGCCTATATGGCAAAAAAGCCGCTCATTTGGCGGGAGGACGGAAAACTCCTCTCAGGCATCATCGTGCGGCATCTCATTCTGCCCGCGTGTACCTCGGACAGTCTGCGCGTTCTCGATTTTCTGAAAGAGACGCTGCCCGAGGACGTCCCCCTCTCGCTCATGCGCCAGTACACGCCCATGGGCGACATCGCCCGCTTCCCGGAGCTGCAGCGCACGATCACGGCGCGCGAATACCGCCGCGTGCGCGACTACGCCGAGCAACTCGGCTTTCCCCTCTTTACGCAGGAAAAGGCGAGCGCGGACAGGACATTCATCCCCGACTGGGATTTCTGAACGCCCCGCAAAACCAAAAAACGCCCGCGCGCACGGCTATTCCCCGGAGATCTCCTGCAAAAGCCGCACCAGTTTTTCCGTGAGTTTTCCGCACTTGGCGGGCGGCGCGCTCTTTAGCCGTTCGCGCAGCCGCTCCGCCCTCTCGATCTTATTTTTCACACTACAAGCGTTTGCAAACAGGATAAAAGTATGCTCGTTACCTTTGAAAACGTCACCTTCGGCTATATCGGCGTCCCCGTCGTCAGGGACGTCAGCTTTACCATTCACGAAAAGGAGCGCGTCGGGCTGCTCGGCGGCAACGGCGAGGGCAAGACGACGCTATTAAAGCTCCTCACGGGCGAACTAACCCCGGATGCGGGGAGCGTCATCAGAAAGAGCGCGCTGCAGCTTGGCTACTTAGAGCAGAGCGGCGGATTTTCCTCCGAGGCGACCGTCTACGGCGCAATGGAGGAGGTGTTCGAGGAGGACAAGCAGCTCATCGCGCGCCTGCGGGACACGGAGCAGCAGATGGCGACCGCCGACGAAGCGGAAATGCGCGTCCTCGCCGCGCGGGCGGAGAGCCTGAACAGGCGCATCGCCGCGCGCGATTCCTACCACTTTGACGTGCGCATCAGGACGGTGCTCGGCGGCATGGGGTTCGGGAGCATGTTCTCCCAGAAGGTGAGCACCATGTCGGGCGGGGAGCGCACCAAGCTCAAGCTGTGCCGCCTGCTCTTAGAGGAACCCGAACTGCTCATCCTCGACGAGCCGACCAACCACCTGGACGTCTCCACCCTCTTCTGGCTGGAGGACTACCTCGCCTCCTACAAGGGCGCGCTGCTCCTCGTCTCGCACGACAGATACTTTTTGGACCGCCTCACAACGCGCACCTTAGAGCTGGAGCGCGGCGTGCTGACCTCGTACAAGGGCGGCTATTCGCAGTACCGCGTCCTGCGCGAGGAAAAGCGCAAGGAGGAAGAGCGCCTGTACGAGAAGCAGTGCGAGGAGATCGCCAAACTGCAGGACTTCGTCGATCGGCACATCGTGCGCGCGACGTCCGCCTCGGCGGCGCAGAGCCGCGTCAAGCAGTTGGAGCGCATGGAGCGCCTCGAAAAGCCTGTGCCGCCCAAAAAGCCGCCCCGCTTCCGCTTTGTCTTTGACGAGCAGCCCTATGAATGCATCCTGCGCGCCGAGCACTTTGACCTCAGAGCGGACGAAAAGCTGCTCCTTCGGGACGCCTCCTTCACCCTGATGCGCGGGCAGAAGTGCGCGCTGCTCGGCGACAACGGCACGGGGAAAAGTACGCTCCTTAAGTATCTCCTTTCGGGGGACGCGCGCATCGCGATCGGGCGGTATGCAAAAATCGCCTACTACGATCAGGAAAACGCACAGCTCGACCCCGCCGACCGCGTTCTTGACGCCTTTTGGGGCGTGCACCGGGGACTTTCGCAGACGGAGGCGAGAGCGCTGCTCGCTCAGGCGGGCTTGGTCGCCGAGGACATGGACAAGACGGTCGCAGAGCTTTCGGGCGGGCTGAAGGCAAAACTTGCGCTCGCCATGCTGGAGGCGGAGCGCGGCAACGTGCTCGTTTTAGACGAGCCGACCAACCACCTCGATCTGCCTGCACGCGAGTCGCTGGAAGCGGCGCTCAGGGAATTTGAAGGGACCATCCTCTTCGTCTCACATGACCGGCGGTTTGTGGAGTCGGTCGCAAACAGCGTGGTCGTCATCGAAAGCGGGGCGCTTCACCCCTTTGCGGGCGGCTATCAGGACTACCTTGCCTGGCAGAAGGCGCAAAAAACGCAGGACGTACCCCGCGAAAGCGCGCCAAAGGCGGCGAGCGAGGGGTACCGTTCCAAGGAGGAACGTGCGCGGGAGGCACAGCGGCGCAACCGCGTGCGCGCCATCGAACAGGAGCTTGCCGCCCTCGAGGAAGAGGACGCGGCTCTTGCGGAGGAGCTCCTCACCTGCGGCAGGGACTATGTCCGCGCGCAGCAGATCGCGGCGCGGCAGACGGAGATCGCCGCTAAAAGCGATGCGCTCTACGAGGAATACGGCACGCTCATCGATTAAAAGGGCATGAAAAAATCCCCGCGCGGGGGATTTCTTCGGAGAGATGATACATGACGCTTGATGTCATTATTCGATGGCAATCGACTTGGAAGCGATCTTCTTGGGCTCTTCCTTGGGAACAGTCAGCTGCAACATGCCGTTCTCGTACTTTGCCTTGACGTTCTCTTCCTCGACCTTGTCGCCGACGTAGTAACTTCTCTGGCAGGAAACGCGGCACTCTCTGCGCAGGTACTTAGGGGTATCCTTCCCTTCTTCTTCCTTTTCGTTCTTCTCTGCGCTGACAGTCAGATAGCCGTTTTCAAGCGAGACCTTGATCTCATCCTTCTTGAATCCGGGCATCTCAATGGAGAGCTGGTAATCTTTATCCGTTTCCTTGATGTCGGTACGCATGCTGTCGAGCTGTTCATCATAGAACATGGGCTTGAAGAAGTCCTCGAACACGTCGAACACATCGCCACTATTTCTCTTCTGCAAATACGTTTTCATAACCAAAACTCCTTTGTTGCCTCCCCTTCGGAGGTCATATATATTATACCGCACCACAAACTCTGTTAAACGACAAACAACCTTTTTTTGAAAAAAATTTTTTAGGAGGCAGGTTATCATGAGCAGCAAACAAATCGCCATTGTGACGGGCGCATCGTCGGGCATCGGAAGGCGCATCGCCCGGGGACTGCCCGCGCGCTATTCTCTGGACGAACTTTGGGTGATCGCCCGCAGCGGAGACAAGCTGCGTGCACTCCGGGAGGAGCTGAGCATCCCCGTACGCGCCCTCCCCTTTGACCTGACAAAGGAGGAGAGCATCTCCGCGCTGCGCACGCTCCTGAAGGAGGAACAGCCCGCAATCAAAGTGCTCGTCAACGCGAGCGGCTACGGAAAATTCGAGCGCTTTGACCGCATCGCCGAGACGGACGCCGCGGGCATGGTCGAGCTCAACTGCCGCGCCCTGACCCTTGTGATGCAGGCGGCACTGCCCTACTGCCAAAAGGGCAGCATTGTCGTGAACATTGCGAGCGTCGCCGCCTTTCAGCCCGTGCCCTTCGGGGCGGAGTACGCCGCGACCAAAGCGTATGTGCTCGCCCTCTCGCGCGCCGTCAACAAAGAACTGCGTCCCCGCGACATCCGCGTGCTCGCCGTCTGCCCCTACTGGACCAAGACCGACTTCTTTGACCGCGCGAACGGCGACAACGTCATCACGCACTTTGACTGCATGTACGACCCCGCCTTTATCGCAGAAAAGACCTTCCGCGCGATGAAGAAGAAAAAGGACTACGTGGTGCCCGGGTTTGTCGCCAAGGCGACACACGCGCTCACGAAGCTTTTGCCCCATTCCCTCGTCATGCGCGTCTTTCTTGCGCAGCAGCATTTAAACAACAAGTGACAGGACGGAACGACCGAAATGCTGCCCGCAGGAAAATGGCGCGCCCGCCGTCCAAGTTGGACGGCGGGCGCGCCTTTAGTATCAACAAAAAAGTTTTGAGTTGAGGCGTCAGAACTTCGGGTCCCACGCATAGAAACACTCGCACGTTTCGATGCAGACGCAGCCCAGCACGCCGCTCTTGGAGGTCATCATGTCCAGATGGATCTTGCGATAATCGGCGATCGTGCCACTTTTTGGGGCGTTGCGCGGATAAAACAAGATCTCGTCCCTGCCCGCCAGATAACGCACGGGCGTATGTCCGTACAGGATGCACTTGTCGCTTTCGGGAAGGACGTCGGGATCCTTGAACCTTCTGTCATAGACGAGCTGTTCGGGGATCGCCTGCTGCAACGGGAGAAGCGTTCCGTCCGCGCGCAGGGGGAGCCCGGAGTGCACGCCGATCCAGTCCTCCCGCTCGAGAAAGAACGGGAGCGCCTCCAGACGGTCCACGATGTCCCAATCGAGCAGATGGCCGTCCGGAAAATAGGCGCGCAGCTTTTGCAACACGCCGTCATAGTCCGTCGTGCGCTGCATCAGGCCCTGATAGTATTTGAGAAAGTCATACTCATGATTGCCCGCGATGCACACGGCGTTGGGCAGCGAAAACAGAAGGTTGGCAAGACGGACGCTCTCCGGGCCCTTGTCGATGAAGTCGCCCAAAACATAGAGGGTGTCCCTTTCGCAAAATTTGATTTTCTCCAGCAGACGGCATACGACGCCGTAACAGCCGTGCGGATCGGAAAGACAGTATTGCATGACAAAATCATACCACATTCCCGCACATTTGACAAGGAAAACCCGCCGTCCTTTCGGACGGCGGGCACGCTTCTTCAGAAATGATCGCGAAGTCCCAGAAAATAGTCGGCGGAGACGCCGTAGGCAAGCGACATGCGCCTGAGCGCATCATAGCCGGGACTTGCCTTGCCGCTCAGCCACTCGCTCACCTGACTCTGCTTGACCCCGACCGCCCTCGCAAACGCGGTCTGCGTCAGCCCTTTCAATGTCAGAAATTCCCGCAGAATTTCCGCAAACGTCGTCTCCATACCCACAGTATATAGAAATTTCTATATTTCTGCTTGACTTATAGAATATTCTATGCTACAATTTTAACAATTTACTCTTCGTAGGATGAAATACCGAGTGTTCAAAAGAAGATATTATAGCATAGATGGTCAGTTCAAGCTAAAGTATTTACTGAAGGAAAAACAAATCACCTTAGAAGAATACAACATTCAATGCAAGCAATTATGCGTGAAGCCAAGGAAAATTCATCAAACGATAGACCATTTGATCTGGCTGAGCATCTTATTGGAGCAGCATCAACTGGAGCGGGAAGAATTTGAAAGAGCAAAGAGGCAATGCCTGAAATAGGAAAGCGCGGCGGCGGACAAAATGTCCGCCGCCGCGCCGTCATCTTAAAACAACGTCGATAAAAAGTCGGGATTGAGGATGAGATAGATGGCACCGAGCAATGCAAGGTGCGCAGGATAAAAGACGTAAAACAGCCCCTTTAAGGAATGTTTTCCGCGCTGTCCGCTGTAACAGGCGATGAGTATGATCGACGCAAGACAGAAAAACTGTACGCCGCCGAGGACGAGGGAGAGCGCGATCAGCCACACGAAAAAGAGCAAAAACACCGTGACGGGCGTATAGATCGACGCGAGCGCACCCTTTGCGCCGAAGGAGCCGAAGTCCGGCAGATGCACGGTAACGGGAAGCAGTACGCCCATGATGCCGTAATCGATCTCGATGCCCGAAAAACAGCAGATTCCCACCGCCAGCGCGAGGGCGGCAAGGAGCGCGAAGGAGAAGCCGACGATTTTGCCCCGTTCGCGGCGGAAAATGCTCTTTTTGAGTGCGTCCAGCGCATAGATGATGAGCGAGGAGAGCGAGAGCGTGATGAGGATATTGCCCTGCAGCTCTCCTTCGGCAAAGCTCATGACGGCACTCGTGACAAGCCCCAGTCCGAGGATGAGCAAGAAGCGGCGCAACTTGTGTCCGGAGTAAAAACAGCCCTCCGCGAACGTGAAGGCGAACAGCGGCATGGCAATCCTGCCGATAATGCGCAAAAAGACCATATCGGGGAGCAAAATCATCCCGATATGGTCGATGAGCATGGCAATACAAGCGACGATCTTGAGCTGATTGCCGCTGATCCATCCGCGATAGAACGTCCCGTCCGTCATGTCAGAACCGCATCAGCGGATGAAGTTGGTCTGATGGGTGCGCTCCATGGCGGGCGCTTCAATGCCTGCCTTCTTGCCCGCTTCGAAGCACTTGAGCATGTACGCCATGTTCCTTGCGAGGTTGCGCATGGTCTGCATGCCCTCCTCGTCCTGCCGCACTTCGTCGGACGTCTTGCCGTACACCATGTTCCAGTAGGTAGACGAAACGACGGGCATGCCGGTGATGCCGAAGTACTTGTTGATGACGTCAAAGGAAGCCGCCGTGCCGCCCCTGCGCGCGGAGACAACGGATGCGCCCGGCTTTCCCGCAAACGCATAGCTGCCCGCATAGAACGCGCGGTCCAGAACGGACTGGACGCGTCCCGAGGGGTGCGCATAGTAGACGGGCGAGCCGAACACGAAGCCGTCCGCGCCCTTCGCCTTCTCGATGAGCTCGTTGGCAACGTCGTCAAAGACGCACTTACCGCCGTTCTCCCTGCACTTCATGCAGGCGGTGCAGTCCTGCACGGGCTTTGCCCCCAGCTGGAAGATCTCCGTTTCGATCCCCTCCTGCTCCAGGATGCGCGCCACTTCCGAAAGCGCCGTATATGTGCAGCCCTTTGCGCGCGGGCTGCCGTTGACAAGCAATACTTTCATAGCTTCTCCTTACAAACTCTGCACGAAGATATTGCGGATATCTTCCTTGGTCAGCACCTTATAGCCGCCCTGCATGACGAGCGTGCTCTCGACGAGCCCGTCCACCATCTCCGGCGTGGCGCCGAGGTCGGTAATGTTCAAGACGAGCCCGATGGACTTCATCCACGCCTCCATTGTTGTAAGCCCCTCGCTTGCGACGGCCTCCTGCGACTTGCCCGCGGGATCGACGCCCCAGACCGCGACCGCATAGCGCGCGAACTTGGCAAGCCCGTAGGGCATGATGAGGCGGTAATAGGGCATGGAGACGGCGGCAAGCGTCATACCGTGCGTCGCGTCCGTGTGCGCGCCCACCGCCTGACCGAGCATGTGCACTTCCCAGTCGGTATCCTTGCCCTTGGCAACAAAGGTGTTGAGCGCCCAGGTCGCCGTCCACATGATGTTGCTGCGCGCCTCGTAATTGGTGGGATCCTCCACCGCGACGTTCGCACTGTGGATGAGTGAGCGCAGCAGCCCCTCCATGATGTAATCGGACGTGTTGTCGTCCGTGCCCGAGAAGTACTGCTCGAGGATGTGCGACATGATGTCGTAGATGCCCGAGACCATCTGATATTTGGGCAGCGTATAGGTATATTCGGGGTCGAGCACGGAGAACTTGGGGAACACTTCCTCGCCGAACACGTGCCCGATCTTGAGCTTCTGTTCGTGGTTGGTGATGACCGAGCCGCCGTTCATCTCGCTGCCCGTGCCGACCATCGTGAGCACGCAGCCGACGGGGACGATCTTGCAGGTCGGCTCCTCGAAGCGGATGAAGTACTTGTCCCACGGGTCCTCGTCGCAGTTGACGGAGACGGAGACCGCCTTGGCGTAGTCGCAGACCGAACCGCCGCCGACGGCGAGGATGAGATCGGCCTTCGCTTCCCGTGCGCGCGCGACGCCTTCCGCGAGCTTGTCCGTCGTGGGATTGGGCATGACGCCCGCGTCCTCAAAAATCTGCTTGCCACAGTCCTTGAGAACGGCGACGACCTTGTCATAGATGCCGTTCTTCTTGATCGAGCCGCCGCCGTAGACAAGCAGCACGTTCTTCCCGTACTTGGGCAGCTCCTCCTTCAGCCCCTCCAGGGCGTTCTTGCCGAAATAGAGCTTGGTGGGATTGCAATAGGTAAAATTGCCGAGCATACAATACTCCTCCTTATGATTTCATGGTTGCATCGGGCACATGCGCCCTTCCTGCGGACGCGCGCCCGGCTATTATTATAGTCGGGCGCGCGTCATTTGTCAAATGCCTGTTTCTCATCGGCAGAGATACCCTCTGTGCATACCTGCGGCGGTTCTGCCTTTTTCGCCTTTTCGCGGGCGCGCATCTCGGTAAAGAAGGAGGTGAGCACGGCAGAGCACTCCGCCTCCATGACTCCGCCCACGACCTCCACGGTGTGGTTGAGAAGATTCGCGTTTGCAAGCTCCGTCGTCAGACTTCTGCCCTTTTGCTCGTACGCGCCGAAGTACACCCGATCGATGCGGGCGTTGAGGACGGCGCCCATGCACATGGGGCAGGGCTCCAGCGTGACGTACAGCTCCGCGCCCGGCAGACGCCAGGAGCCGAGCTTTTTGCACGCCCTGTCAATGGCGCGCAGCTCGGCATGCGCCGTCGCGAGCTGCATGCGCGTGCGCGTATTGTAGCCCCGCCCGACAATCTTGCCGTCCACGACGACGACCGCCCCGATGGGCACTTCCCCCAAGTCCTTCGCCTTTTTTGCAAGGCGCAGCGCCTCGCGCATAAAGCGATCTTCCATGCTAAAACTCCCTTGTCAACGTGACGAGCACGTCCAGATTTTTTTGCAAAATATCGGGCAGCGAACAAAGCCCGAGCGGATGGGAGAGGTCATCCCGTCCCGCTTCCACCGTGAACGCGGGGATCTTCAGCTTCTCCACACACCAGTCCTTGTAGCCGCCCGCCGAGCCCCTCGCCTCCGCCAGGGGATAGCCCGTGACGCGCGAGAGCACCTCCGCGAGCCGCCGATCGCGCTTAAACCGCAGCGGCGGCTGATGAAAATGCCAGTAGATGACCTCGCCCTTCGTGTGGTAGGAGAGCGTGAAGTCGGGCCTGACCTGCAACGTAAAATCGCGCAGCGCCCGTGTCTCCGGCTCCGAGAATGGCGCAGGGCCGATAAAATTTGCAGGCGCGGGAAAACGCACGTTCTGCACGCCCGTTCCCCACCTTGCGTCCCAGTTGACGTTGAGATCAACGCCCCGTGCGTTCGCCTTCCAGAGCGAGAAGTCGCCGCCGCACAGGGCGCAGAGCCGCTCCCCCTGTTTTGCCGCACGCGCGCCCTCCTGCACGAGCAGTGCGCCGTCCGGATTGACGAGCGGGACCACCCACACGCCGCCCGTCACCAGTCCCCTGCGCACATGCTGCATGGCGAGATACGCCGTCACCCATTCGCGCGCATGCATGGCGTACGTCGCGATGCCGACGGGGCGGGTATGCGTGCCGATAAACAGCGCAAACAGATCACGCCCCTCCGCGCTCTTTCCGATGATGCGCTTTTCGCCGCGAAACCCCCTGTAAAATGCCTCAATATCCTGATAGACGTTCACCGTCCATTGTATGCAGCGCGGCGCCATTCGGGTACGCGGCGTTACTTGTGGTACTCCGCCCCCGCGTTGATCATAAAGGCGCGGTAGACCTGCTCGGATAGGATGACGCGCATCATCTGATGCGGGAAGGTCATGGGCGAGAAAGAGAGAAGTTCGTCCGCCGCCTGCTTGACGCGGGGCGCAAGCCCGCATGAGGAGCCGATGACGAACGTGATTTCTTTTCCCGCGTCGCAGAGCTGTTTCAGCTTTGCCGCGAACTGTTCGGAGGAGCACATTTTCCCCTCGACGGCGAGCGCAATAATGTAGCCGCGGCACTCTTTCAAGATGCTCTCCGCCTCCTCTTCGGGCGAGCGGCGCTCGGGCAGTTCGCGCACTTCCCACTTGCAGAAGCGGGAGAGGCGCTTTGCGTACTCCGCGACGGCGTCCCGCCAGTAGCTCTCCTTGAGTTTCCCGACGCAGACGAGATTGACTTTAACCACCTGCCACCCCCGCGCCGACAAATCCCGTGACGAGATTGGAGATCCACAGCACCGCGCACACGGCGATGCCGACTCCCGCGCCGAGGAAAAACCGTTTGCCGTCCTTCACGCCGCCCTTTTGGGCGCCCGACTTATCGAAGAAGATGAGATAGACGAGCACGCCGACAAGCACGACCGCCGCTGCGACGCACAGCCCGATATGCCACGCCTGCGGCATCGTCCAGCTGCCTTCGACCTCGTAGCCCGTGGACGTCAGAATGAGGATAACCGCGTTGTTGCAAAGGTGCGCGACGGCAGTGGGCAGCGCGCTCCCCGCGCGCAGGGCAAGCAGCGCAAAGGACGCGCCGCAAAAGAACTGATAGATGGTCTGCGCGGGGCTGCCGTGGTAGAGCGCGAACAGCGCGCCCGAAATGCAGACCGTGGCAACATTTCCCCAGCCCGAGGCGTGCATGCGCCCCACGAGGATGCCGCGGAAGAGCGTCTCTTCGAACAGGGCGGGAAGGAGCGCGATGATGAGAATGGCGGGCAGCAGGTTCCAGCCGGTAAGGGGCGGGAGCGCGCTCGCAGGACTTTCATACCCGAGGGAGGAAAGCCAGTCCAGAAAAAGCGTGTTGAGCTCCGAGAGGGAAAAGAGCAGCCCGAACTGCAAGAGCAGCGCGAGCACAAAGTACTTTGCCCTGCCGCCGCGGTACACCGTGCGCACGGGCACCTTGCTGCGGCGGAAGAAGATGAGCGCTGCCGCCGCAAAGCAGACCTGCGGCAGGAGATAGCTCAAAAACTGCACGGCGGGATCGTCGCCGTACGCCTCGCCCAGACAGAGCATCGCGACGACCTGAAAGATGAGCGCTGCGACGACATAGAGGACGATGCCGACGGAATAGGAGACACCCGCCTCTCCGAGTGCCCTTTGGTTGAATATTTCTCTTTCTTCCATGCTCACATTATACTAAAAATTTGTGAAATGTCCAAGGAAAAACTTTGCAAATCGCAAAAATTGTTCTATAATAGCGGTATGAGAACTTTGGATACTTCCCTCATTTCCCAATGCGTCTATCGTCTGGCGCGCAAGGCGGGCATCACGCTCACGCCCGCATGCCACGCGCTTTTAGAGCGGGCGCGCGATGAAGAGTCGGGCGCGGCAAAATTTGCGCTCGATACCATCCTTGAAAACGAGCAGGTCGCCGCAAGAGAGCAAATGCCCGTCTGTCAGGACACGGGCATGGCGGTCGTCTTGCTGGAACTCGGACAGGACGTGCGCCTGACGGGCGCGCCCCTTTCCGCCGCCGTCGACGACGGCGTGCGCCGCGCCTATGCGGACGGGTACTTCCGCAAGAGTATCTGCGACCCCCTGACCCGCGTCAACACGGGCGACAACACCCCCGCGCATCTACACGTCGAGATCGTCCCGGGCGAGCAGGTGCACATCACCTTCCTGCCCAAGGGCTTTGGCAGCGAGAATATGTCCAGGCTGTATATGCTCACCCCCGCCGAGGGGCGCGCGGGCATCATCAATGCCATCGTCGAGGCGGTGCGCCTCGCGGGTTCGCGTCCCTGCCCGCCCGTCTATGTGGGCGTGGGCATCGGCGGCGCGTTCGATTCCTGCGCCTTCCTTGCGAAAAAGGCTTTGACGCGCGACGCGGGCACACCCAACGCGCGCGAGGACGTGGCGTCCATCGAACGGGAGGCGCTGGAAAAGATCAACGCCCTTTCTATCGGCGCGCAGGGGTTCGGCGGCAAGGTGACGGCGCTGGGCGTCGCCTGCGAGATCGCGCCCACACACATTGCGGGACTGCCCGTCGCCGTCAATATCCAGTGCCACTGCATCCGCTGCGAAAAGGAGACCTTATGAAAAAGTTGCATCTTCCCCTCTCGCCCGAGGACATTGCCGATTTGCACGCGGGGGACGGCGTCCTTCTCACCGGCACCATCTACACCGCCCGCGACTGCGCGCACAGAAGGCTGTTTGAACTGCTGGACGCGGGAAAAGACCTGCCCATCGATTTGAAAAATACCTACATTTACTACGCGGGTCCCTGTCCCGCGCCCGAAGGCAAGGCGTGCGGGAGCTGCGGGCCGACCACCGCCGCGCGTATGAACTCCTTTGCCCCCCGCCTGCTTGATCTTGGGCTCCTCGGCATGATCGGCAAGGGCGAGATGAGTGAGGAGACGCGCGAGGCGCTCGTGCGCAACAAGAAGGTATACTTTGCCGCGATCGGCGGCGCGGGCGCGCTGTGCGGCAATGCCGTCAAGACGTGCGAGCTCGTCGCCTTTCCCGACCTTCTGAGCGAGGCGATCTACAAAATGGAGGTCGAAAACTTTCCCGCCGTCGTCGCACACGACAGTTTTGGTGCGAGCGCCTATACCAAGTGACGCCGATTTTTCAAAACGTATTTCCATTCTGACGTCATACGCATGCGCGCCGCCGAGATAGCCTCGGCGGCGCGCACACTCCCAATGAAAAAGCTTCCCGCTACGGGGAAGCTTTTTTGTTACTTTGCAAGCTTTTCCATCATGTCGACGATGTCCTGCACCGTCTTGATCTTTTCGACGTCGCCCTCGGGAAGGGTGATGCCGTACTCGTCCTCGAGATCCATCATCAGTTCGACGACATCCAGCGAATCCGCGCCGAGATCTTTGACGACTTCGGACTGGGGCGTGATGGAATCGGCAGAAATATCCAACTGCTGCGCGAGCATATTGCAAACTTTTTCGTACATGGTATTCTCCTCCGTACAGATCCGGCACCGGCAGGATCTCACTTGTTATATTCACTATTCTATCGCGTTTTGTTCGCTTTGTCAATCCTTTTTTGAAAATCCGGCGAAAAAAGTCACATCATTGGATGACAGGTCGCCTGAGCGCGCGCAGTTCCTCCTTCTCCCCGGCGGAAAGGCGCAGGCTCTCGCATGCCTTGCGGATGGTGCGGTTATGCGTGGTCCGGTCGAGCGCGTGTTCCCTGAGCAGCGCAACGCCCGCATCGCGGAATTTGATGATGACCTCCGCCGCCAGCCACGCCGCCGCCATGGAGACGTAGTACTCTTCTGCCCGCACGCGGCGCAGGCGGCTGGTGACCTCGGGCACGAATTGCTCGTCCACATAGAAGTGCAGCAGCGTGGTGAGCGCAAACCTGCGCACAAAGACGCGCTCGTCCGCAAGGTAACGATCGACATAGGCGAGAAATTCTTCGCGGTGCTTTGCAATGCACCTGGGCGCCAGGCCGTCGCACGTCGCCCAGTTGTTCAGCATCGCCACAAGCCCGTCGATCTGCCCGCACAGCTCAGGGTAGGTGAGATACCCCGCCAACCCGCACTTTACGATCGTGACCTCGTACCAGTCGTTGGGAAAGGAGAAAATTGTGCGCCATTCCTCCCGATACTTCTTTGCAATGGTACGCAAAACGGGGGTACGTACCCCGATCACGGCGATCGCATCGTCCTTTAACAGCTTCTTATGAAAGGCGCGATACCCTTCGTCCGCATGGGTTTTAAGCTCCTGCAACAGTTCTTCGTATGTAATCATACCTGTTCTCCGAATACGCCTTGTAAGGCATCCTGCCAGACGGCAGCGTCAAAGCGCGGGTTGGCGGGCGAGGTGGACGGCAGGCACATCACGGGAACGGCAAGGGGCGCGGCGCGCTCGGTGAGAAGCCGATAGGCGAGCTTTCCGTTGCAAAAGACTGCTCTTATTTTGCTGCCCGCGACCAGCCCCGCGACATCGGCGACCTCCTCTTCGCGGATGGACGCGTCGGCGGAGCCTTGGATCTCGCAGGAGAGGACGACGTCCCACAGCGCGATGTGCCGACGCGCAAGGAAATCTTTTTTTCCCGCAACGTCCGCAGGCACGTCCTCGCCGAAAAATGCGCACACCGTCCTCCAGAATCGGTTATGCGGATTGCCGTAATAGAACCCCTCCGCACGACTCTTGACCGAGGGAAAACTCCCCAGGATGAGCAGACGGCTCTCCGCGTCGGCGCAGGGCGCAAAGCCCCCGATGCGCCCGCTCACAGGGCTTCGTCCAGATTGCCCACCGCGGCGACCGCGGCGCGCGAGAAATCAAAGTTTTGTTCGATCGCCTCCATGACGTCCCCGCGCGTCAACGCCGAGATCTCCGCCATGCGGCGCTCGAAATCGTACACCGCGTTGTTGTAGAGCATCTCTTTGCCATACAGAAGCATCTGCGAGGAGGTGTTCTCCTGCGAGAAGATGCTGCCCGACTTGACCTGCTCCCTCCCGCGCGAGAACTCCTCCTCAGTGACGCCATCGCGCTGAAAGCTTTCGATGACGCCCTGCACCGCACCGAAGGCGTCCTTCGCCTTGGCGGGGCTGACGCCCGCGTAGACTGTGAGCATGCCCGTCTCGGCATAGTGCGAACAGTAGGAATAGACGGAATAGGCAAGCCCCAGCTCCTCGCGCACTTTTTTGAAGAGGCGGGAGCTCATGCCGCCGCCCAGAATGGCGTTCATGACCTGCACGGCGGGGCGCATCTTGTCCTCGCGCGCGACGGTGGGAAAACCAAGCGCGAAATGCGCCTGCTCGATGGGCTTTTTGCGGAGCATGCTGCCCGCAGACTGCACGATCTCCTTTTTCCTGTCCGTAAATCTGGTGCGCTCCATGCCGCCGAAATAGGTCTCGGCGAGCGCGAGCGCCTCGGCGGTCGCAATGTTCCCCGCAAAGGAGATAACGATGTTCTCCGGGCAATAGCGCTCCCTGCGATAGGCAAACAGGTCCTCGCGCATGAAGCCCTCGACGTTGGACGCGGGCCCTAAAATATTTCTGCCGTAGTTGCGGTTTCCGAACGCCGTGCGTGCAAGAAGGTCGAGGCAGAGATCCTCGGGCGTGTCCTCGTCCATGTGGATCTCCTCGACGACGACCCCCTTTTCGCGCGCCATCTCCTCCTCGGGAAAGACGGAATTCAGAAACAGGTCGGCAAGCAGTGCAAACGCCTCCGCCGCGTGGTCGCTGGTCGCCTTGGAATAAAAGCAGGTCATATCCTTGCCCGTGAAGGCGTTGACCTGCGCGCCGAGCGCGTCGAATGCGTCCGACAGCTCAAAGGCGGTGCGGGTCGCGGTGCCCTTGAAGAGCATGTGTTCGATGAAGTGCGAGATGCCGTCCTCGGCGTCCGTTTCATACGCGGCGCCCGTGCCAACCAGCACGCCCATGGAGACGGACAGCAGTCCCTCCATGCGCTTGACGATGACGCGCACGCCGTTGGAAAGTTCTTTGGTCTCGATCATAAATTTCTCCTATGTATTCGCTAAATTTTCGCTCACCGTAATGGAGCGAAGGGAATGCGTATTGCAGTACTGCAAAATGCGCGGGAGCGCCGCCAATGTGTGCTCCATCGGATGCATGAGGATAAGTTCGCCCGCCTCCAGATCTTCCGTTGCCCGCAGATAACAGGTCTGTTCGTCCTTATCCCGCCAGTCGATGGTGTCGCGCGACCACATGACCGTCCGAAGCCCCAAAGACTCCGCTGCATTGACGGTGTCCTCGTCGTACGCGCCCGAGGGCGGCGCAAACAGCGTGACGGGCACGCCCGCCGCAAGCTCTAAAAACTGCACGCTGTGGGAGATCTCCTCGACGTTGTCCTCGTAACTGAGCGTCGTGTGATCGCGGTGGAAATAGCCGTGCGAGCCCACCTCATGCCCTGCCTCGACGATCTTGCGGACGCATGCAGTGTTGTCGTCCGCCCAGCTCCCACCGATGAAAAAGGTCGCTTTTGCGTCGTACTCTGCGAGCACTTCGAGGATGCCCTCCACCTCCTGCGTCCCCCAGTAGACGTTGAACATGAGGGATACGCCGTCCGCGCTCGTGCCGCGGTAGTGGACGCGGTCCTCCACCCCCGAGACGTGCGCGGCGGTCGGATAAAAGCAGACGACGCCCACGACGACGAGCACGAGCGCCAAAACGCCGTTGGTGATCGCCGCCACGGCACGCGAAGAGAGCTTTTTCACAGTTTACCTCAAACAAAGAGATTTTACCCACATTGTATGAGAAAAACCGTGAGAGTATGTCTTATTTGAGCGTGACGACGGTGACGCCGTTTTCGCCCTCGCCGTACTTGCCGAGGCGGAAACTCTCGACGCGGGGATGACGGCGCAGCATCTCCTGCACTGCGGCGCGCAGCTTTCCCGTGCCGACGCCGTGCACGATGCGCACTTCATGCAGGTTGGCGAGCACGGCGCTGTCCAGAAACGCCTCCGCCTCCGCAACGCCCTCGCCCGTCGTCATGCCGATGAGATTGACTTCCCGTTTGACAACGGGGCGCTGGACGAGCTCGCGCGTGACCTGCACTTTTTCTCCCTGCCCCTGCTTTTGGGGCGCGGCGCGGTATAAGTCGGCGATCTTGACCGTCACGCGAAGGGCGCCCGCCTGCACGTCGCACGTCCCCTTTTCCCTGCGGACGGAGAGCACGGTGCCCTCCGTTCCCAGCGAGCCGACCATGACCCGATCGCCCACCTTGAGCGTGGCGGCGTCTACGGGCACGGCGCGCACGGGCTCCTCTTCCGTGGGCGCGTTTTCCAGCTTGTTCTTGAGCGTCCTTGCGCGGATGAGGTCGGCTTCGGAATAGTTCTGCTTTTCAAAAATCTTCTCCATTTCGGCGAGCAGCTCCTCCGCGTCCGCGGTGCGCTCGGCGACGATGCGCCGCGCCTCCGCCTTGGAGGAAGCAAGGAAGCGCTCCCGCTCGCGGCGGAACTTCTCCTCTTCCTTGCCGAGCTCGGAAAGTCTTTGTTCCCACTCGCGCTGCTGTTCGCGCGCCGCCTGCATCGCCGCCTCCGTCTGCACGCGGCTCTCCTCCGCCGCCCGCAGCGTATGTTCAAAGGAGCGCGCACCCTCAGAGAGATATCCGCGCGCCTCCTCGATGGTCTGCGCGGGCAGGCCCAGTCGCGTGCAGATGAGCAGCGCGTTGGACGAGCCCGGCGCGCCGATCTTCAGACGGTACAGGGGACGGAAGTCGGCGGCGTCAAACTCCATGCAGCCGTTCTCGATGCCGTCCTCGGCATAGGCAAACTCCTTGAGCGAGGAGTAGTGCGTCGTAACGATGCCCCTGCAGCCCCTGCGCAGCAGATCGGTCAGCACCGCGCGCGCGAGCGCCGCGCCCTCCTCGGGGTCGGTGCCGCCGCCCGGCTCGTCAATGAGCACGAGGGACTTTTCCGTCGCGCCCTCTAAGATCTCCTTGAGGTGTGCGACGTGTGAGGAGAAGGTGGAAAGATTTTCCTCGATGGACTGGCTGTCGCCCACGTCGCACCAGACGTTGTCAAAGACGGCAAGCCGCGTCCCCTCCGCCGCGGGCACGAACAGCCCGCATGCCGCCATCAGGCAGAACAGCCCGCACATCTTGAGCGTGACCGTCTTGCCGCCCGTGTTGGCGCCGCTGATCAAGAGGAAGCGGTATTCCCCGCCCACCGAGAGCGTGACGGGCACCGCCTTTTTGGCATCCAGAAGCGGGTGACGCCCCTTGATAATTTCGACCATGCCATTCCCGCCGAGCGCGGGTTTGACCCCCTTGACGGAGTAGGCGTACTCGGCGCGCGCATAGAAGCTGTCCGCCTCGGCGAGCACCGCCATATCGTGCAGGAGCGCATCATGCATGCGCCCGACCGCGCGGGAGAGATCGGCGAGAATGCGCTCGACCTCCTCGCGTTCGTCCAGCATAAGCCCGCGCAGCTCGTTGTTCATCTCCAGCACTTCCTCCGGCTCGACGAACACCGTCGCGCCGCTCTGGGAACGATCGTGAACGAAGCCCTTGACGCTGCGCTTGTATTCCGCCTTGACGGGAATGACGAACCTGTCCCCGCGTACGGTGACAATGCCGTCCTGCAAATACTTCTTCTCCTCGCCGGCAAGATACCCCTGCAGGCGGGCGCGGATGCGCTCGCCCAGCTGCCTGATCTGCGAACGCAGCGAAAAGAGCTTTTCGCTCGCGTGGTCGGAGAGCTCGTTCTCATTGAGAATTTTGCGCCCGATGTCCTCCTCCAAGTTGCGATCGAACATGAGATGCTCGGTTAAGAAGCGCATTTTTACGATGCGCTCGTCCGAAAAGGAGCGCACGGACGAATAGAGCACGCGCGCCGCACGCAGAAGGCGCGCAACGCCTAAAAGTTCCGCCATGGAGAGCGTCGCACCCTTGCGCGCGCGGGCGAGACTGTCCTCGCAGGCGGGAAATTCCTCCACCTTGCCCGAGCCCAGCGTGAACAAGAGAAGGCTCGCTTCCTCGGTGAGGTCCAAAAGCTCCTTCGCCTCGCCGACGGTGCGCACGGGCTCCAGGGCGAGGATCTTCTCCTTCCCCGCTTCAAGCACGGCGTGCGAGGCGCACGCCGCCAAGATTTTATCCAGTTCCAATCGCTTTGCGTGTTCGTTCATAGTAAACTCCTTGCGCCGTGACCGCGCGTCGAGGCGGGCAGCACGGCGGCGGGATCGCGCACATTTTTGAGGACGGTTTTATCCCCCAGCGAGCAGTCGACGAGCGCGCCCGCCCTTCCGACGCCCGCCGCGAGGGGCAGGCAGTTATACACTTCAAAGCGGCAGCCGCCAGATAGGGCGTACCGCCTGAGCGGGAAGACGCGCCCCGCCTCGTCCGTGAGGTGATAGACGGCGCGCCGATCGCACGTCTTGCAGCTTTTTTCGAACGGGCAGTAGCACAGGTCCATGAGCTTGCAGTCCCCTCCCGAGAGGACGAACGTCCGCGCCGCAGAGAGGGCGTCCTGCTCGCGCACGGTGAGTTCCTTGGAGAGCGCAACGTATTCCGCCACTTCCAGCGCCGCCGCCACGGCGACGCGGTTGGATAAATTCCACCCCGTTCCCGCGAACAGCTTGCAGCCGTACTTTTTGGCGAGAAAAACGCCGTACGTCCCCTCGCAATAGATACCATCCGCCTCCCGCAGGACGGACGCGAGCAGCGCTTCGTCTGCCTGCGTGAACAGGGGCGGCAGGTACAGCCACGCCCCCTTCGTGAGCACGGTATGCTGATCATCGGACAGTTTTTCAATGACGAGGTCTGTATTCGCCGCAAGCCCCGCGGGCACGATCGCCGCCGTCTGCGCACTCTCTGCAAGAAGAAGCACCGGGACAACAGGTGTACGCTCTGCAAGCGGCTCACGGGCGGGCGAGAGCGCGTCATACAATTTTTCATAGAAGGCGCGGCGGAAGGCGTTGAGCGCAGATTTTGGCACAAACACGCCGTCCGTGTGCACGGTGACGCGGGGCGAGAAGGGGAGCGCGTCCACTTTGGAAAAGTTCGCCACAACGTCCGCCTCGGAGAGCGGCGCGCTCTTTGCCGCCTCGCACACCTCTCCCGCCAGCTCCACGCCCTCGCACACGGCGCGCATGGGCTGTCCTGCGAGCAGCGTCACGCAGACGTCCCCCGTCCGCAGACGGCGCAGAGCGAGCGCATGTTCCTCCGATTTTGCGCACAATGTCAGGCGCACTTCGTCGCCGATGCGCAGTTTTTCGGGGGACGTGAGCAAAAATCCGTCCCGCGCGGGCGCGGAAATGCGGGCGCCGCCCACCTCCTTACCGCCGCGCAGGACCTTGAATCCGTCGCCCTGTTCCGCCGCATAATCGCTCTTGCAAAGATACGCTTTCCCCTGCGCGCGGATAATCTCACCTATTCTTTCTCCGATATGCCCCTGCACGTCGCGCGAGAGCAGGCGCGCATCCTGCCCGAAGGCGAGCCCGCGGGTGTAGTCGCCGCGGTTATAGGCGCGCCGCATCTCGGAAAACGCCTCTCCCGCAGGCTTGCCGTCCAGCAGGGCGCGGTAATAGGAGACCGCCGCCGCGACGTACGCCGGCGAGCGCATCCTTCCTTCGATCTTGAGGGAGACAACGCCCGCGTCCAGAAGTTTTTGCACGTCCTCCCCCACCGAGAGATCGGAAAGGGACAGCGCATAGGCGGGCGCATCGAAACCCGCGCGGTCGATCGTATATTTCTTGCGGCAGGGCTGTTTGCATCTGCCGCGGTTGCCCGAGTTGTTGCCCGCGAAGCTGGAGAAATAACACTGCCCCGAAAAACAGGTGCACAGCGCCCCCTGCACGAACGCCTCGGCCTCAATCAGCTGCGCGATCGCGGGGATATCCCCGATGGGCGTCTCGCGCGCGAGCACGACGCGGGAAAATCCACATTCCTTGGCAAGCTGCGCGCCGTAGATGTTGCAGCAGCCCGCCTGCGTGGAGAGGTGCAGCGTGATTTCGGGGTACGTCTCCTTCAATTTGCGGCCAAGAAAGATATCCTGTAACAAGATGGCGTCCGCGCCCGCGTTCCACGCCTCGCGCGCCTGGGCAAAGAAGGCGGGAAGCTCCTCGTCCTTGACGAGAGTGTTGAGCGCGACATACACCTTTGCGCCCAGCAGATGCGCTTCGCGCGACAATTTTTCCAGCGCAGAAATGCAAAAATTTTCCGCGCCTTCGCGCGCGGAAAATCGCGTCAGTCCCAGATATACGGCGTCGGCGCCCGCACGGAGCGCCGCATATGCCGATCTTTCATCCCCCGCAGGGGCAAGCAGTTCCGTCATTTATCGTCCTATCGTTCTCGCGATGAGTTCGCTCGCCGCGTCATAGCCCATGTTCTTGAGGCGCTGATCGCGCGCCGCCACCTCGATGAGGATGGCAAGATTGCGCCCCGCACTGACGGGGATGGTCAGCTTGGGGACGTTGATGCCCAGGATGGTCTCCACGTTCTCCTCGCCGCCGATGCGGTCATACTCCTTGTCCTTGCGCCAGGGCTCCAGTTCCATGACGAGCTCGATCTCCTTTTCCGTCATGACCGCGCCTGAGCCGTACATGTTCTTGACGTTGATGATGCCGATGCCCCTGAGTTCCATAAAGTAGCGGATGCGCTCGGGCGCAGTGCCGACCAGTTCGTTTTCGATGCGGCGGATGACGACGGAGTCGTCCGCGACGAGGCGGTGTCCGCGCTTAATGAGCTCCATTGCCGTCTCACTCTTGCCCACACCGCTGTTGCCCATGAGCAGAATGCCCGCGCCGAACACGTCCATGAGCACGCCGTGCACGGTGGTCATGGGCGCGAGCAGACGGTTGAGGTAGATGCTCAGATCGACAATGAGCGAGGACGTCATTTTGCTCGTACGAAAAATAGGCGTCCCCGTCGCGCGGGCGCACTCCATGAACTCAGGAAGCACGGGCAGATCGCGCGCGAAGATGACGCACGGAATCTCGCCGCAGTCAAACAGCCGCTTGATCTTCTCCATGCGCTGATCGGACGGGAAGGAGTGCATGTACTCGTGCTCGGTGAGCCCGATGACCATGATGCGCTGGGTATCGAAGTAGCTGAAGAAGCCCGCAAGGCGAAGCCCGGGACGGTCGACGCTGATGGTCGTGAGCGTGATGATGCCCCTGCCCGCATACAGCATCTCCAGTCCCAGATCGGACGCAAACTTATCGAGCATCACGGTTTCCTTGGGTAAAATTGTCTCGTTCATCTCTCCCTCCTTGATCGCACTGTTGTCAACGGGAATTTGCCAAAAAAGCGCGGGTACGTACCCCCAAAATTTGTACCATCAGTCCTGCATGGCGATGGCGAGCGCCTCGGCGACGCCGTCATGTTCAAACTCTGCCACGACATGCGCTACGTCCTTTAAGGGCTGCGCGGCATTGCCGACGGCAAACCTGCCGCCCGCCTGCAGAATCATGGGCAGGTCGTTGAGCTGGTCGCCGATCGCGGCGATCCTCTCCACGGGGATATCGTATTTTTTGGACAAAAAGTCCACTGCCGCCGCCTTGGTCTGTCCCTTCGGCATGACCTCGACGAGGACTTCCGCCGAACAGGTCACAAAGAAATCTTCCCCAAGTTTGGGGCGAAGCTCCTCAATGAGAGCGGCGCGTTCCTCCGGCCTGACCATGGCAAGCGCCTTGACAATGCGCAGATTATTTTTCTCTACAAAATCCGCAAGCGACATGTCGCTGACGATCGTCGCCCGGACGCCGCAGATATGCTCATACGCCTCCAGCGCCTCGTCGCGTCGGTTGGCATACAGATCGTCCACGGTATATACATGGACATGCCGCCCGTTCTCCTCCAAGAGACGCACGACGCGCAGCGCGTCCTCGCGGGAAAACCCGTCGTCCTTGACGAGCGCACCCGTCGCGACGTCGGCAATGGTCGCGCCCTGATAGGCGATGACCAAACCGTCCTCAATGCCCAGCTCCTTGAGTCTGGGCAGAATGGAGGTGAGCATGCGCCCCGTGCAGACGGCGAACGTCCCGCCCGCCTTGCGGTAAGCCGCAATGGCGCGCTTGTTGCCCTCGGAGATCGTGCCGTCCGAGCGCACGAGCGTGCCGTCGAAATCAGATAAAAAAAGCGGATACTTCATAATTCCTTGAAATGCTGTTTGATGCGCGCGGCAAGCGAGGGACCGATGCCCTCCACGGCGGAGAGCTCCTCCACGCTTGCGTGCATGATCTTGTCGATATTGCCGAACGTGCGCATGAGCGCCGTCCGCTTCTGCTTGCCGACCCCTTCAATGTCGTCCAGAACGGACTCCAGATTGCGCTTGCTGTGCAGGCTGCGGAAATAGGTGATCGCAAAGCGGTGCGCCTCGTCGCGGATGCGCTGCAACGTCTTTAAGGCGTAGTCGCGGCGGTCGAGGATGACGGGCTCATCCAGCCAGAGGACGAACACCTCCTCTTCCTTCTTAGCGAGGGAAATAAGGTCGATATCGGAAACACCCATCTCGTCGAAGATCGCCTTGACCGCCGAGAGCTGTCCCTTGCCGCCGTCGATGACGATGAGCTGGGGGCGCATAAAGCGCTCCTCTTCCTCGGTGCCAAGTTTTGCAAGTCTGCGCCGCAGGACTTCCTGCAAGGAGGCAAAGTCGTTGGCGCCCTCGACCGTCTTGATGCGAAAACGCCGGTACTGCACCTTGTCCGCCTCGCCGTCGGTAAAGACGACCATGCTCGCGACCTTGTCCACGCCCGAAATGTTGGAGATATCGTAGCACTCCATGCGCTTGGGATAGCGCGTAAGGTGCAAAAGCGTCTGAAGGCGCTCGCAGGCGTTGACGGTCATGTCGTTGCGGTGCTCGACGGCGGAGACGGACTTTTCCAGGTACTCCTTTGCGTTGCCCTGCGCCATGTCCAAAAGTTCGCGGCGAATGCCAAACTTGGGACGGGTGATCGTCACCCTGCGCCCCGCGCGCGCCTGCGCGAAGGACAAAAAGAGTTCCTCGTCAAAGGGTTCGTCCGCGACGATCTCGTGCGGGAGTTCATGTGCGGCGTAGTACTGGGTGAGGAAGGAGAGAAAGCTCTCCCCGCGCTCGCCCGCGCCCTCGGTGAGGGAAAAGTTCCTGCCGCCCTGCATGATGCCGCCGCGCGTGACGATGACGCTCACCGTCGCATACAGCCCGTTGCTCTCGAACGCCCAGATGTCGGCGTCCACGTCGCGGGGCATGGCGGTGATCCTGCGCTCGCCGAGGCGGGAGAGCATCTCGATCTTGTTGCGGTAGTCGAGGGCGAGTTCAAATTCCTCGTTCTCGGCAAAGGCGGTCATCTTCTCGGTGAGAAGCGTCTGCGCCTCCTCGTAGTCGCCCGATAAGAAGGCGATCGCCTTTTCCACCTGCGCCATATAGGCGTCTTTGTCGATGGCGTGCGCACAGGGCGCGCCGCATCTGCCGAGGTGGTATTCAAGACAAGGTTTTTTGCACTTTTCCGTGATGGCGACCGAGCAGGTGCGGATATGATAGACGCGCGCCGCGATCTCCACGACGTCCTTGGCGGCGATGCCCGCCATAAAGGGACCGAAGTACTTGCCGTCCCCGCGCCGCACCTTGCGGGTGATGACGATGCGGGGGTACTCCTCGCGCGTCACCTTGACGTAGGGATAGGTCTTGTCGTCCTTTAAAAGAATATTGTACTTGGGCTTATACTTCTTGATATAGGTGTTTTCCAGCGCGAGGGCGTCCACCTCGCTGGGGGTGACGATATAGGAAAAATCGGCGATGCACTCCACCATCGCCTGCACCTTGACGGGCTTGGCAGAGGAGTGAAAGTACTGCCGTACGCGATTTTTGAGGTTGCGCGCTTTGCCCACATAGATGATCGTGCCGTCCTTATCCAGCATGATATAGACGCCGGGATTATCGGGCAGTAATTTGAGTTTTTCGCGCACCACGTCACTCATAATTCCATTATACACGCTTTGCGCGCATTTTTCAAGCAATTCGGGAAAATATTTGCAAAGGGTGCGGGGCAGGCATGAAATCATGCCTGCCCCGCACCCTGATACGGTAGCTATTTGGTTTAATACCCGAGGAATTCCACGCCCTTGAGCATGACATCATTGACAAGGTCGTTCGCGAGCGAATAGAAGATGATTTTACCGTGGCGGTCGGTCTTGACCATGCCCGTATCCTTCAGAAAGCGAAGCTGATGGCTGACCGTCGTCTGATTGATGCCCAGGACCCGCGAGATATCCGTGACGCACATTTCGGAGATGGCGAGCGCGGACAGGATGCGGATGCGCGTCGGGTCGGAGAAGATAGAAAAGAAGCGCACCAGTCCCGACAAAATCTCCCCTTCGGGGACGTATCCCTCGATCATATCCTGCGTGCGTCTGTCCAAGAGCAAGGTCTGCATACGCGCCTCCCTTTTTTGTGACAGTATAACACTTGCACGCGTGCGCATGCGCGGAAGCCGTGACGAAAGCAGGGAGGTTGTGTCGGAAATTTTTCCGCAGGAAGATACCGACGGACTATTTCGTCTCGATCGTCTTGCCGCCGTCCGAACTGTAACCGACTTCCCGCACGCCGTTCGGTGAATCATAGAAACGAACACCGTCCTTGGAATACGCAGTCTGCTCCACGCCGTATTTATCGCGGTAGACATATTTTTTATAACGCGCCCGATCCTCCAGCGTCCATTCCTTGATCTGCTGTTCCCACACGTCGCCAAACTTCTGCGAAGCATAGTATGCGCCGATCGCGCCAAGATTGCCGATATCCGCCCCCTTGGGCAGCGTGATGACCGCGCCCGCCTCGCCGCCGTGCGCGACCGTCCAATTGCCCGCGGCGGGGATCAGCGTCTCAATGATGATCAGAAGAAACTTATACGGGATCGTGACAATGGTCAGCAGCGCCATGACCAGTACGCGTACGATCTTGACGGCGACACAATCGCGGAACACGTTGTCCAGTTTCTGCCGATATTCGCCTTGAAGACGGCTGCGGCAATCGCGGTATGTATCCGAATAGCCGAGCACTTTGCTCGCCAGAAGATTGAAGAAGAGATAGCCCGCAACCAACAAGAAAATCGCAAAAAAGCCGATGCTGCCCACCAAGGTCACGCCCAGCACAACGGAGAGAATGACCCCGACGACGGAAACGAGCCCCTTGACAATGGCGGAAAAGCCAGCAATCCTGTATTTGGAGCCGATGGCGAGCGTAAGAAGTTCTTCCTGCGTCGCCCGTTTGCGGAAGGCCTTCCAGTCTTTTTTGTGAACGATGGTATCTTCCAGATCGAGTTTGATGCTCTCCTGCACTGCACCGCCCGACGGCGCGCTCTGCCGCCATTGCGCAAACACCTTTTCCGCAACCGAATCCTCCGCCATTGACAGGGAATCGGTCGCCTCGTCATAGACGGCGACATAGATCACATGATCGTCCGCGCCCTCTATGCGGAGCATGGCATACAGTTTCCTGCTGCCGTCCGCGTCGCTGTAGAGAACATCAACTTTTTGCATGGAAATGGATTCCCCATGCTCGTCGGAAAACTCCCAAACGGGAAAAGAGGTCGCATCCAAAAGCGATGCTTTCATGGATAAAGCCGTTGTCTCCCGATTGGAAAGAGACGCTGCCTGTGTGTTGTTGGAATTATCTTGCGGCTGTACCGGAACGGCCTCCTCAAAACTATGCCGTTTGAGTTCACGCATTGCGCGGATTGTGCCAATCAATCCAATGATATGTAAAATGGCCAATACGATAAACGGAGTCATGCTGCGAATTGTTAGACCCCAGCGTATTTCCACATATCCGTTTGCAATCTCATCAAGATTGGATAAATAGCCATTTATCCAAGAAACAACTCCTCCACATATGGCAATGATATAGCCGATCAGCGACGGAATTATGAGAATCAACAGAACAATATTCGCGCTGTTATGCTTTCGCCCCTTGAAAGATAAAAACGTGAAAAATAAACCCAATAATAAAACAACTGTAGCGGCAATTAAAACCCTAATAAAAGTTTCAAAATCGTACGTCAAAAACATGATACTTATAACAATTGCGATAAACCCAAGGTATGTAAAAAATAGCGCCCATATCAACTGTAATGCAAAGCCTACATTGCTCTTTTTTTCTTTTGATTTCATTTCTTTCTCCTCAAAGTATTTTCGCAGGGATTGTACGATTGCCTGAAGCGAAGCTATCTCATCTTTTTCCTCCCAAATTCCGCCCATAAAAAAAGCGTGACTTCGATCGAAGACACGCCCTGCATCCGTATCCCCGATTGTTGTCACACAAACTTTCCCAGCATAGGATAATAGAGATACAATAAATGCCAATTGTATCTATGCTGAGAAATATGAAGTTTGTGTGACAAAGTCAGTATAGCACATTGCATGCAGGATTTCAAGAAAAATTTTGAAGATTTTCAAAAGATTCTGTCGCAAAAGTGCGCGCCGCCGTCCGAACACGGACGGCGGCGCGCGCACATACCTTTTACATGATCTGCGTGACTTCGTACCCGGCTTCCTTGACGGCGGTGGTGAGCGCTTCATCCGTCACGCCCTCGCCGCACTCGACAAGCGCGCCCTTCTTTTTGAGGTTGACGTCCACGCTCGTCACGCCCGCAACGCCCATCAGCGCGTCGGTGACGTGCTTGACGCAATGCTGACACATCATGCCTTCCACTTTGAGTAACTTTTTCATGGTAATATCTCCTTTTTGCACTCCCTGCGGGAGTTGATTTTTGTATTTCTTGCCGCGCATGAACACCGTCAGGCGCAGCGCGTTGCACACGACAAAGAGGGACGAAAGACTCATCGCCGCCGACGCGATCATCGGGTTGAGCGACACGCCCAGCGAAGCAAAGCACCCCGCTGCGAGCGGAATACACACGCAGTTATAAAAGAACGCCCAAAATAAGTTCTGTTTGATGATGCGCATGGTTCTCTTGGCGAGCCGTATCGCCTTGGACGCGGCGCGCAGGTCGCCGCTGACTAGCACGACGTCCGCGCTCTCGATGGCGACGTCCGTCCCGTTGCCCATCGCAAAGCCGACGTCCGCCTCCTTGAGCGCGGGGGAATCGTTGATGCCGTCACCGATCATCGCAACGCCGCCCGCCGCTTTGCCCGCCCTGCCGTTCTCGCCGTCCGTAAGCCCGGACGCGCCCTTGTGCTCCAGGACGGCGTTGAGTTTATCTTCGGGCAGGACCTCGGCATAGACGCAGTCCGCGGAAATCCCTGCCTGCGCGGCGATGAAGTTTGCGCACGCGCGGTTGTCGCCCGTGAGCATGTAGGTCCTGACGCCCTGCGCCTGCAGATCGTGCACCGCCTCGACGCTGCCCTCCTTCAGGGTATCGGCGAGGGCGAACGTCGCCAAGACCTGCGCCCCGTCCGATAAAAACAGCACCGTCTTGCCCTCGGCGGACAGCCGCTCCGCCTCCGCGCGGACGGCAGAGGTATCGCCCGAAACGCCCCCCAGAATACGCTCGTTGCCGAGGAAGTACGTCTTTCCCTCCACCGTGCCGCGTGCGCCCTGTCCTACGACGTATTCCACGCCCTCCGCGGTCAGTGCACCCTGTCCGCAGAAGTCGCAAAGGCACTGCGCGAGCGGGTGATTGAGCTTGCTCTCCAGCGCATAGGCGACCGCTTTGACGTGCACTTCGTCCGCGTACGCCATAAAGCCGACGACCTTGGGTTTGCCCTCAGTGAGCGTCGCGGTCTTGTCGAGCAGCGCGGTCGAGAGGGTCGCCGAACGCTGCAATGCCTCGGCATTCTTGAAGAGGATGCCGAGCGACGCGCCCCGCCCCGTTGCCGCCATGACCGCGACGGGCGTCGCAAGCCCCAGCGCGCACGGGCAGGAGATGACGATGACGCTCACACCGTAGTTGATCGCCGCCTGCACGTCCCAGGTCGTAAACAGCCAGACGAGGAAGGTGACGAGCGCGATCGTGAACACGGCGGGCACGAAGATCGCGGAGATCTTGTCGGCGAGCTTCTGAATGGGCGCCTTGCTCGCGCCCGCCTCGCGCACCATGCGGATGATGGAGGCGAGCATGGTGTCCTCGCCCACCTTTTCCGCCCTGATCTTGAGATACCCGCTCGTCACGATGGACGCGCTGGTCGCGTGCATGCCCTCCGTCAGCTCGACGGGCAGGCTCTCGCCCGTCACGGCGGACTGGTCGGCAAAGGCGTGCCCCTCGCAGATCGTGCCGTCCACGGCGACCGATTCGCCCTGCCGCACGACGATGACATCGCCGATCGCGACCTCGGAGACGGGCACCTTCTCCGTTTTTCCCTCCCGCTCGACAGTGACGGTATCGGGCGCGAGCGAGCGGAGCTTCTCCACTTCCCTGCCCGTGCGGCGCTTGCTCTTGTCCTCCAGCCACTTGCCCAGCGTCACCAACGTGACGATCATCGCCGCAGACTCAAAGAAGAGCGTCGGCTCCTCGGGCATGAGGATCGCCATGACGAGGCTGTAGACAAAGGACACCGCCGCGCCCATCGTGACGAGGGTGTCCATGTTGGGCACCAACTTGATCAGCGCGCGCACGCCGCTGACGAAAAACTGATAGTTGATGAGCAGGATGACGAGCGTCAGTCCCGTCTGAAAGCCGTAGTTCCACCAGCCGTGCGGCACGGGGACGCCCCACATGTGCCCCATGGCGAGGTACATTTCCGGTAGCAGCAGGATGAGCGACAGGAGAAAGCGCACGCCGAGCGTCAGCCGCTTCTTTTTTTTGACGGGGACCTGCCCGAAGTCGTACGCGCCGTAGCCAAGCGCCGTGACGGCGCGTTTGATGCGCCCGTCCGAGAGCTTTTTGTCGTCAAACTCGACTTCCATGCTCTCCCCCATCAGGGAGACCGCGCAATTCTGCACGCCGTCCAGTTTTTTTACCGTGCGCTCGATGCCCGAAGAGCACGCCGCGCACGTCATACCTGTGATCGAATACTTCTTTTTCATGATGATTGCCTTACTTTATGAATACCCGCGCGCATCAGTTGAGCTTTTTGATGAGTTCCACCGTTTCGGCGACGATGCTCTCATCGCCCGCCCTGATCTTTTCGCTGACGCAGGTCGCGAGGTGCTCCTCTAAGATCTGATAGCCGAACGCGCGCACGGCGCTCTCGACGGCGGACACCTGCACGAGGACCTCGCCGCAATAGCGGTTTTCCTCGACCATCTTCTTGATGCCGTTCAACTGCCCCACGATGCGGTTGAGCCGATTGACGAGCCCCTTGATCTCCCCTTCGTCGCGCGGCGTGTGTTTATAGTGCGCTGCACACCCTTCGCAATGTTCCATGCGCGTCCTCCCGTAATTACCCCCATGGGGTATCTATATTATACCCCCATGGGGTACTTCTGTCAAGTATTTCGGAATGAATTGTCAAACTAAGTGCAACACTTTGTGAGATTTTCTTGGAACAAATCT
>ERZ1643251.364-NODE-364-length-69891-cov-10.017799_pt1 | contig 69891 bp, 59 predicted proteins | sample MGYA00579261_ERZ1643251 | MGnify/ENA primary metagenome ERZ1643251 (study PRJEB29033, sample SAMEA4952267) | chicken gut metagenome | biome: Broiler Chicken; feature: Gastrointestinal Tract; material: Caecum | place: Ireland | collected 2018 | study: Broiler...
GGGTTCAAGTCCCTTCATCCGCACCAGCTCAAAAACCGTGGTTTTAAGCCAAAAAATGGCTTGAAACCACGGTTTTTTCTTTTGCAAAAGACGAGAGCCGCGAAAAATAGTAGGCTGTAAAATACCTCAAAAACGGTTTTAAAATGTCGTATAAAAAGTCGTATAACAAATAAGTTTGATTAGTTGGCTGGGTAGTGACTTGTTATTCTAATGTTACGCATTTATTGTCAGATGAGTTCTCTCTAGCTTTATGATAAAGCTCCTTAATAAAAAAGCGCGTTGCCGTGGTGGCAATGCGCTTTTTGTTTGTGTGTTCAGTTGTGGGGCTGTGTGCGTTTGTGTGCGCGTTTTGGGGGTGTGGGAATATCTCTGTATTGCTCGGAGGTGGGCCGTCTTAAAACAAAGAACAGACACTGTGATGTTTTTCTCTTCGTTAGTCGTTACTCAGATAAAGGTCATCATATACCCTTTGAGCTTCTCGACCAAAATCGTTGTAATCGTGATAGTGGGGCGGAGCAAAGCCTTTTTCATCAATCAAGTCATAAAGCAAACGCAATGCATCATTAAGTTTTTCACACTTTAAGGCTTCGGGCAAGTTTTTTTCCAAGAACTGCTTGGAGCTTTCCTTCATTTTTAACATATTACTTCCTCCTTGGATTTGTTTGCATAAGAAACTTATCAGTAATACTGATAGCAGCATCTGCTTTTTTTCTGTAAAAGTCGGCCTTTTACTTCCATCGGTTAACGTTCTGACATCACTCACGCTTACAGGATTGATAAGAGCATCGAGAGCATCCTCAACGGAAACGCCCAAGCGCTTTCCCGGATGTGGCTCAGAGGTTTGCCCAATCAGGCGGTCGATAAAATGCAGAGCAAAGGATTCCAGCCGAACGCCGGTAGATGTTGTTTGACCAATGATGTTCTTTTGTACGCTTTCGCAGTATTCTTGGTAGGTGTCAAACCCCACAAGAGGTAAAATATCAGCCTTTTCAACCGCTTTGCTGTACCCCATCAGGCGTTGATATTCGATACTGTTATGATACTTCCCTTCGTAATATTTTGCAAGAGTATTTAAAGTTGCAGTCCATTTTCTCTTTGTACAGGGGAAATAGGCATGAAAAACTCATCGTCTGTGAGAAGGTGAGTTTTCATAACTATTATTTTTTGGGGATCGTCGGAAGAAAGTCTGGATCAGGATAATTGTTCTTATATTGCTTTTTTGAAAGATAATGAAAGTATGCTGCTACTTCACGGTCAGTTTGTGTTGGGTGAGACTGCATCCACAAGAACACTTCTTTTGCTGATTTTGATTGTAAAATATCTTCCTTAGTTTTTTTCATTGCTTATCACCTTTTGAAGCAGAAAATAGGAAATCTAATTTAGCGGCATAATGTTTGATTGATACGAATTGACATTTCTTCCCCGTAAGGGGAAAAGGGGCGTGAAGGAGCTGTCAAAGAATAGCTTAGAAAAATAATGAACAAAAACCGGCTGCTTTTTGAGTGAGTTTTGCTCAAAAAACAGCCGGTTTTTTGTTATTTCCAAATTTTCTTTGGACGTTTGCTGCCGTAATTTTATTTAAAGAGCGTTCCAATAGTGTTTTGTTTTCGCGGCAGTTTATTCTTTATTTTTTCGCGTCGTACAGCTTTTTGCTGCGCACCGCCTGCACCATAGGCAAACCGGTGTCATAGTCCAGCTGGCGCGGTTCATACTCCTCGTTTTCCCGCTGGCGGGTAAAGGCATCGTTTTCCCAAATGGCAATCTTATTCTTCCGCCAAGGACGTACCGCCCACTGATAGCCGCGGTAAGCATCTCGGGTATCGTTCATATGAGCCAGCAAAGCGTCGTGGAGCCGGTCGCGCACATCGGCGGTGCTGGGGCAGTCGATGAGGTTTTCTACCTCGTCGGGGTCGGTTTGCATATCATACAGCTCGTCCGTATCGCACAGATGCAGCACTAGTTTATAGCGTCCGTCTGTAACGCCGCGCATCATTTGCAGACCGCCGAAGCCGTCGTGATCGACCTCATAGCGGGTGAACTCGGTGTATACATAGTCGTTTACCCGCAGCGTGGTATCATGGAACTGTGCCAGCATACTGTTTCCTTCCAGCAAGCGGGGGAGCGGCAGTCCCATATATTCCATAATGGTAGGTACGATATCAATATGGGAGGCAGGTGCTGTCACTACCTTACCTGTTTCGCCGCCGCGGACAATCAGCGGAATATTGGCGACCTCTTTATACATGGCGGCGTTTTTCATTTGCAGCCGGTGATTCCCCAGCATATCGCCGTGGTCGGAGGTGAACATCACGATAGCGTCGGGGAAATCGCGGTCAATTATTTCCATAACGCGGCCTACCTGATAATCCATAAAGCTGTTGCAGCCCAAAAACAGTGCCAAACCGCCGCCCTCTGTGCGCAGAGATTCCGGCGCGGCGTCGATGTCTTTTCCAGCCCAAAGCTGCTGCATCAACGGCTTGCGGCGCAAATCGTCGGCGTAGTTTTTGCTCTGCGGCATTCGAGTATGCTCATACATCGTGTTGAAAGGCGGCGGGCAAATGCAGGGGCCGTGGGGTTCGTCATACGAAATGGTGAGAAAGAAATCGGTATCCTTATTATTTTCTAAAAAGCGAATGGCTCGGTCGGTGCAGCGGTGTGCATACGTTTTGTCCTCTGTCCAGTCGGGGTCAAAAGAGGTGGCGCTTTTGCGGCTGCGCTGTTTGTCCTCATCAGACAGCTCCTCCAGATAGCATTTCATGTCATACCAGTAATCCGGGTCAAAGCCTTCGGGGCAGCGGCCATTGCCAAAATAATCGCCGCCGTCTAAATGCCATTTGCCCACATAACCGCAGTGAATCCCGTTGTCGGAAAGGCGCTGGCCGATGGTCTTGACATTATCGCCCAAGGGCAGAGAGTTGGCGACCACGCCGTTGGAATGGGGAAACACGCCGGTAAAAATGGCACTGCGGGCCGGGCCGCACACCGGCTGACAGCTGTAAGCGTTGTCGTAACGAATGCCTTGGGCACATAGACGGTCGATATTGGGTGTGTGCATTTCGGCATTGCCATAGCAGCCCAGCATATCTTTGCGCACGGTATCGGCCATGATAAGAATGAATTGCTTATGCATACAAATCCTCCTTTTATGTTTGGGATGATGAGAAAAGCGGAAGATTACATTCCGCGAATGACAAAAGTGTAATCATGGCGCAGCGTTTCGGCAGCGTCCAAATGCAGCAGATAGGCTGTGGTTTCGGCGCCGGTATTATGTGCCAAATACGTTTCTGTACACAAACGAGGCGTAAGGCAGGCGGGGAAAACCAGCTCTAATTGGGCGTGAGGAGAGGTGAAAACGGCGCGTCCGTCTTTTAACGAAATGGGATAAGGGCTGACAAACACTTCGGTGCAGCGTTCCGGGCTGGAGAAATCTAGGGTATCCCGCACGATAATTTGTTGGACGGGGACATCGTGGCAGATACTGCGATGGTAACGATTGAGGCTCGGACACTCGTAACAGCCGGACAGCTCCATGGAAAGTTTGTCTTGTTCGCCGCATTCCGCCACGACATCGCGGGCATGGTAGGCGCTGCCGGGAGATTGCTGACACCCTGCGGGCATGGCTACATTGTGGCTGCGTGAAGCATGGATAAAACGCTCATACCGCAGCGGGCCAAAAGATTGGGCGTCGTAAAGGCAAGCGCCGAAGTCACAAAGCAGCTGTTTGCCCTCGCGGCAAACGAGGAAGGAACCGCAGTCGTTGTGGTTGTGGCTTTCCCCGTTGCTGCCTGCTTTTGCAGCCAAACAAAGTGAGGGAGAGGTGGAAAGAAGCCACTGTGCATCCGAAAGCCATACACTGCGCCGAGACGGCAAACCAAAGCGGGCGTTCGGACGATACCAAACGAAATCCCGCAGTCCCAAACAAAAGCGGTAGCAGCTGTCGCGAAGAAGGTCATCGGCACAGGCAGGGGAGGGGATGGCACACTCCGGGTAAATTTCTTGCAGCCGACAGGAAAGCCCCATGCGAAAACCGCCGGTCATGCTGCCGTCGGCAAAGCTGACAGTGCATCCCTCCGACAGAAAGTAGTGCTGCTGGCACAAAGCAATCGCCTTCACCTTGGGAATGTGAAACAGATTGCACACGCCCCCGGTGCGATGCAGCAGCAAATCGGCAAAACAAGTGAAAAAGCCAAATCCATACGTCCAGTAGCCAACGCCTTCCGTACACACGCCATCCTCTCCAAAACTGTCGAGATAGGTTTGCATGGTGGACAGACAGCGAGACAAAATTTCCGCCAGCCGGGCGCGGTCGGCAACGAGGTGAATGGCGGTTCCGCCTATGGCGCCTGCACAGACGGCGCACCAGTTATTGTGCATGGATTCAAAGCGGTGAATTTGCTCGGCGCGGCAGAAGGGCGTCAAAATCCGGCGCTCAATCTGAGCCTGCACCTGTGCCTTTACTGTTTCATCGAGTAAATCACCGCATACAACCAGTGTTTCGGCCAAGGCAAATCCGGTTTCACAGGCGAAAAGGTCTAAACATGTTTCCCACGCCTCAAACGGCAAAGGCTGTTCGTCCACATCCAGGAAATGTGCCGGAATGCACCAGAACGGCTCCGCGCAGATTGCCCATAACATGTCCTCAAGCGCTGTTTTCCATCGGGAATCCGGCTCTAAGCCGCACAGCAGGGCGAACGTCAGCAGCCGTCCCCGGCGCTCAAAGTAAGGGCGCTGAAACCGAATGCGGTCGCCGCTGCGGGCATATTCAGCGAATAGCTGATAGCTCAGTTCGGGAATGGGCTGGCCGAGCCATTCCTCGCCTTGGCGGCGAAGTGCGTCCAGCTGCGTTTGACCCCATGTTGTTTGCGTAAGTTCACTGAGGGAAGGAAGCTCCAGCCGACACGCTTGAGGCGAAGCCAACGCTTCAAATAAGCTTGCTTTACTCCACATATCACGCTCTCCTGATTTTCTTTTGATATCCGGTGGGCGTCATACCGATATGCCGTTTGAACACTTGGGAAAAATAATAGGCGTTTTCAAAACTGAGCATATCGGAGATTTCATAAATGCGGTAGCGGCCCTCTTGAATCAGTTCACAGGCACGTTCCATTTTTACATGGTTGATATAGTCGGAAAAATTTTGATTGTACATTTTCTTGAAAAGGGCTGATAAATAGCCCGGAGAGATGCAGACGTGCTCGGCGACATCTTGCAGCATAATGCGTTTTTCCACATTGTCCAGCACATACTGTTTGGCCTTTTCGATGAGCTCCTGCTTGCCGGAGGCGTATTGTTCCAGCTGGGCGGCCAGTTCGTTTTTCAGCAAAGTCAGCCAGTGTACCGCTTGGCTGCGCCGCAGCAGCTGTACTTGCTCCCAATAATGGCACAGGGGAATTTCGCTGTCGGCATTCATCGCCCCGCTCACCGCTGCGCAAATCTCGCCGCAAAGCCACTCGGCCTGACTTTTTTCATGCACGGTTTCACAAATTTTGCTCTCGGCTCGTTCCAGCAGCTGGCAGACCCCGGCGGGGTTTTTGCTTCGCAGTTCCGCGGAGAGCCGCCCGCCGAACCCTAAAAGATTCAGCGGCTGAAAAGAAACCGGCTGAAACTCCCGAAAGAAAACGCCCTCGATTTCCAAATAGCCGTATTCTTGCAGCAATACGAGCTGCCGACGGCATTCTGTGAGAGATTCGGGGCAAGTAAAGAAGCCGGTCGCCATCACCCGCAGCTGCGTTTGGGTGATGGTGGCGCTGGCACTTTGCGCTTTGGCTGAAAACTGCACCATCCTTTGTTCCCATTCCTCTGCCGGCAGCCCCCAGCACAGCAAAAACAGCTGTTGGCTCAGCTTGTTGGGGCAAAACAGTAAGTGATGCGGAAATAGGTTATCGGCCAGTTTGTTGAGCATATCCATTTCCCAGTCGGCCAAACGGCGCGTTTCGGCAAGGTCGGCCTCCCCGGACTTCGTATGGGAAAAGTCCAGCGGGATGTGCGCCATGCCCCAGCCCTGCGTGATGCCGTGACGCTGCAAAACAGCGCTGGTTTCTTTTAAATCGCTGTCCTTGGAGTCGATTGCGTGGGTCAAACGGCGCACGGCTATTTGCAGAGTGCGCTGTTCCTCCTCGCGCAAATAAGAATCCACCAGCTCCACGCGAGTGAGCTTGGTGCGTTTATCGCGTTCTTCACAGGCGCGGGCAAGGCTGGCCTCCAAGGTTTCAGCGGTGAGGTGGCTTTTCAGCAGGTAGTCCACCGCTTTAAAGCGCAGAGATTCCTGCGCAAGGTGAAAATCCGGGTGATTGGTGAGCATGATGAACACGGTGTCGGGGCTTTCCTCGGCGGCAATGGCCAGCAGCTCGGTGCCGGAGATCACCGGCATAGAAATGTCACAAATCACAATGTCGGGTTCCAAAGTGCGGATTTTTTCCAGCGCCAGTTTTCCGTTGCGGACGGTGTCCGCAATCTGGCAGTGGTTCTTTTCCCAGTCGATAAGATATTTGATTCCAGACAGGATGATGGGCTCATCGTCCACCAAAAGCACCTGATACATACAGTCATTCCTCCTTGGGGATATGGACACTCACCCGTGTGTATTTGCCCAGTTCGCTTTCTACGGTCAGGCCATAGTTTTTGCCGTAGGTCAGCTGTAAGCGCTGATGTACATTGGCCACGCCCATGCCGTTGAGAGAAGAACGGTTTTTCTTGTGGTGAGCAGTGAGCAGGGTATCCAGCTTTTCGGGCGGGATTCCCGCGCCGTCGTCCGTCACCGTCAGCACCAGATCGTCGCCTTCTAAATGGCCGGAAAGGGTAATCGTGCCGCACTCGCCGGTCGGCTCGATGCCGTGGAAGATGGCGTTTTCCACCAAAGGCTGAAGCGTGAGCTTGATAATGCGCAGATCGAGCAGTTCGGCGGGGATTTCATTGACAAAGGTGAAAGTTTCCACATAGCGCACGTTTTGAATGGCAATATAGTCGCCCAAAAGCGCCAGTTCTTCCCGCAGAGGGATTTTGTCTTGGGTGCCTTTGGCTAAGTTTTTGAGAAGGTTGACAAGGCTGCTCACCGTATTGGCAATGCCGGGGCATTGCTGGATAACCGCCATCCAGCGGATGGTGTCCAAGGTATTATAAAGAAAATGCGGGTTGACTTGGCTTTGCAGCAGCTCAATCTCAATGTTTTTTCGCCGAACATACATTTCTTCCGTTTGGCGCAGCAAATGCTTGATGCTCATCGTCATTTCGTTGACGGTGTGCCCAATTTCGCCAAGCTCATCTTTGGAGTTTTCAATGGCGGGGTCAAACGAAAAGTCGTTTTTTGTAATGCGCCGAATGCGGTCGTTCAGCCGCCGTACAGGCCGGGCAATATAAGCCGAAACAATCACCGTTAAGATGCCTCCCAGCAGCAGGCTGGTAATCAGCACTACGAAAAGCGTATACAAAAGGTGAACGCCGTTTTCTTCCAAAAGATCCACCCGGTAACACGAGTAAAGCGACAGCCCCGCTAAAGATAAGGGGGCGTGATCAATTTGATACTCCGCCCCGCCGTAATACGCAACGCCGTTGCTGTCCGGGGTTAGCTTGGAAAACTCCGGCAGTGTAGAGAGATAAGGGCTGACAATGTTGTTGTCCGAGTCGGTAAGAAAGATGTTGTAAGCCCCCACATAGGGCAAAAGAGCGTTATTCAACAGGTTCAGCTGCACTTCCATATAAATAAAGCGGCCGCCGGATTGCCCAAGCGTATTGGGAATGGGGCACAAAATAGCCAGCGTCGTATCGCCGCTTTGAATGGAAGGGGAAAGCGCCGCCAGATAGGGGGTATTAAAGTCCTCGCTGCACGCTTGCTGATACAAAGGAAGGGAGAGGATTGACGACACATCGCTGCTGGAACCGTTTTGCTGGGAACGGGCATGAATCATCAGCCCATCCTCGTTAAACGCAATCAGCTTGTCTACATAGGAGGCAACCGAACATACCGTCAGATAGGAGTTGAGCTGTTCCTGCGCCTTTAATGTGGTCGAAGTGACCCTTTGGCCCGAGCGGGTAGCCATCTCAACGGTACGGTCACTGGCACATAGAATGGCCAGCGACGTGATGCTGTCCATGTAGTCGTTCATCTGGGTTTGCAGCGACGTCAGATACATACGCTGGATGCGGATGCTTTTTTCGTCAATAATTTTATTTAAGTAGGTAAAAAGGTAAAAGTTGCTGATCAGCGTCACTGTGGCGACGCAGAGCAGGGTAGAGGCAATCAGTCGAAATTTAATGCTGTGGAAATGCTTAAACAAAATAAAAAATCCTCCTTTTAGCAAGGGGGCCAAAGCCGCATATACACTTATTATATTGCACTATGCACGAAAATTCAATTTGGACAAAGCGTATTGTGTGGATATTTAATAGTTGTTAAAATATTATTACTTTTTTGACGGATATGTGAAAAACACATGAAAAATTTAATAGAAAACTCGAATTTTTTAAATTCAATACCGAACGTCCTTTTGGTACAATAAGGGCAAAGGATGAGCAGGGAAACAACCCCCTGCGAGGAAAAAGAAAATATGAAGGTAAAGGAGATTTGTGACATGAAAAAGTTCATTGCAGGCGCACTTGCTTTTGCAACGGCGTTGACCGTCCTCACCGGCTGCGGCGGCGCAGCCGGCAGCAGTACCGCTCAAACTTCCGGCAGCACAGCCGCCGGCAGCACGGCGGCAGGTTCCACGGCTTCCGGTGAGCAGCAAGTGCTCAAGGTAGCCACTTGGGACTACACCTCGAACCCCAGCGTATCCAACTCGGTAAAGGCGTTTGAAGCCGCTAATTCCAATATTAAAATTGAGATTCTCGACATTCCGTCCACCGACTACAACACGAAGCTGAACGTAATGCTCAACGGCGGCAGCGATTTGGACGCTTACTTTATTAAGGATGCTTCCAGTACTTACGACCTTTACAAAAAGAACCAGCTGTTGGATTTGACCGACTATATTGAGGCCGACGGTGTGGATATGTCCGCTTATAACGGTACCGACACCCCGTTTAACATCGAGGGCCGCCAGTATGGTATGCCGGTGCGCACCGACTATTATGTGCTGTTCTACAACAAAGACCTGTTTGATGCAGCAAACATGGAATATCCCAGCAACGACATGACATGGAGCGAGTTTGAAGACTTGGCCATGCAGATTTCCGAAGCGGCTGATTGCTACGGTGCTTACTTCCACACTTGGCAGGCCTGTGTGCAGAACTGGGGCGTACAGGACGGCGAGCACACCATTATGGACTATGACACCAACTATGACTTCTTTAAACCGTACTATGAGATGGCGCTTCGCCTGCAAGATGCCGGCGCTATTCAGGAGTTTGGCGAGCTGCAAAGCGGCAATATCCACTACTCCGGCGCCTTCGCAGCGGGCAACGTGGCTATGATGCCCATGGGCACTTGGTATATGGCTACCATCGCTGAATCCATCAAAAACGGTGAAGCAAACCTGAAGGAGTGGGGCGTTGCCACCCTGCCGCACCCCGACAATGTTTCCGCTGGTTACACCGTGGGCGCTACCACACCTATCGTAATCAACCCGGCTTCCCAGAAGCAGGATTTGGCTTGGCAGTTTGTTAAGTTTATGTCCGGTGAAGAAAGTGCAAACGAATACGCAAAAGTGGGCGCAATTCCCGGCCGTTTGAACGACGAAATTCTGGCCTTGGTACAAGAGCAGGAAGGTATGCCCGAGGGCTTGGCAGAAGCCCTGAAAGTGGAAAACATCGTGGCTGACCGTCCGATTCAAGAGAGCGTAACCGAAGTGAACGATATGCTGGGCCAAGAGCACAGCCTGATCATGCTCAAAGAGTGCAGCGTAGATGAGGGCCTTGCTAATATGGGTGCCCGTGCGGCTGAAATTTTGAAGTAATAACCGAAATGAGGGTGGGGCAGGGAAAGCTTGCCCCACTCTTTTTGAGAAAACGGAAAGGTGGAGTGTACATGAAACCAAAGCAGAAAAGCGCCATGAGCATGGAACGCCGGAATGCGCTGGTGGGTATTTCGTTCATCCTGCCAAACTTCCTTGGCTTTTTGATTTTTGTTTTAATCCCGGTGGTGTTTTCTTTTATCCTTGCCTTTATGAACTGGGACGGCTTCACAGAGATGGAGTTCGTTTGGCTGGATAATTTTAAAACCATCTTTGCCGACCGTATCTTCCGCGAATCGCTGGTACAAACCATTATTTATTGCGTATTCAATGTGGTGCTGAGTGCCGTGGCCGCCTTGGGGCTGGCGCTTGTTCTCAATACGAAGCTGAAGGGCAAAACCTTTTTCCGCAGCGCCATCTTCTTCCCGTATGTTGCCTCTGTTGTGGCGGTAGGCGCGGTGTGGAAAGCCATGTTTATGAAAGACGGCGGCCCTATCAATATCTTCTTAGAGACCATTGGCGTGCCCGCCGATGCGCTTCCCGGCTGGCTGTCCTCCACCAAGTGGGCGCTGGCAGGCGTCATTATTGTAAGCATTTGGAAAAATATGGGCTACTTTATGGTGATCTACTTGGCCGCCCTGCAAGGCATTTCCTACTCGCTGTATGAGGCCGCAGAAATCGACGGCGCAACCAAATGGCAGCAATTCCGCCGCATTACTTTCCCGATGCTGACGCCCAGCCATTTCTTTGTCATCATGATGCTGACAATCAACAGCTTCAAAACCTTCGACTTGATTTTTGCACTAACCGAAGGCGGCCCGGGAACTTCCACGACGCTGCTGAGTATGTACATCTACAAAGAGTCTTTCTCCTACCTGCACTATGGTTTGGCCAGCGCCGCTGCCATGATTCTTTTCTTAATTGTCGGCAGTATCACCATCTTGCAATTCCGGGTAGAAAAGAAATTTACTGATTTTATGTAAGGAGGCGGCGTTATGGTACAACAGACCAAAATAGGCGTGCGTATTTTCCAATATATTTTGCTGATTACACTGACGCTTATCACTCTGCTGCCGCTGATTTGGATGCTGTCTGCGTCTTTTAAGCTGTCAACAGAGGTTTTCAGCAACCCCATTCGCTGGATTCCCGAAACGTTCCACTGGGATAACTACCTCAAAATTTGGGAAAAGGTAGACTTTGCTCTGTTTACCAAGAACAGCGCAAAGCTGACCATTTTAGTTACTTTGATTCAGCTTCTCACTTGTTCTTTTGCAGCCTACGGCTTTACAAAATGTAAGTTTCCCGGCCGTGATACGCTGTTCCTTTGCTATGTGGCCACGATTGCCATTCCTTGGCAAATTTTCATGCTGCCTCAGTACATCATGATGCAGAAGTTCCACCTCGTTGACTCTCACTTGGGTTATGTGCTGCTGTCCAGCTTTGCGGCGTTCGGCGTATTTTTGCTGCGCCAGTTCTTCCTCGGTATTCCCAACGAGCTGTTGGAAGCGGCGCGTATTGACGGCCTTTCGGAATACGGCATTTATTTCCGCATTGTGCTGCCCTTGGCAAAACCCGCTATGGCTACCTTGGCCATCTTCACCTTTGTGAATGTTTGGAACGACTTCATGGGCCCCATGATTTACTTTAACTCCGAGTCGAACAAAACGATTCCTCTGGGCATTCGCATGTTTGTGGGTCAGTATTCTACCGATTATCAGCTCATCATGGCTGCCAGCGTGGTAAGCTTGATTCCTGTCATTATTATGTATGCCTTCTGCCAGCGCTACTTTGTACAGGGTATCGCCAGCAGCGGCTTGAAAGGCTAAGCGCTTTTTTAAAAGTCGAAATTTTCAGCTTTTCTGTCGGAAGGAGAATCCCATATGTCTGGAAAAAATTTGCTGTTCGTTTTTGCCGACCAGTGGCGGCGGATGGCCATGGGCTGCGCGGGGCAAGACCCCGTGCTGACCCCCCGTATGGATGCTTTTGCGGCGCAGTCGATGTACTGCACCGATGCTACAAGCAGCTTTCCTCTCTGCTCGCCCCACCGCGCCAGCTTGTTCACCGGACGCTGGCCCCAGACCACGGGAATGTTTACAAACTGTAAGCCGGGCCTTTCGGTGCGTTTGCGGGATGAGGAACTCTGCATTGGCGAAGTGATGAAAGAAAACGGCTACCGCACCGCCTATATCGGCAAGTGGCACTTGGATGAACCGGAAATCAATCATTCTCAGGAGCCTTTGTCGGGCGCGCGCGATTGGGATGCCTACACCCCGCCGGGCATTCGTCGGCATGGCTTTGACTATTGGTATGCCTATAATACCTGCGATACCCACCTCACGCCGCATTACTGGACCGATTCCCCGAACCCCATTCGGGTGGAACAGTGGTCGCCGGAGCATGAAACGGATGTGGCGATTCGCTATTTGCAAGATGCCGCCCAAAAGGAACAGCCTTTTGCGTTGTTCGTTTCGTGGAACCCGCCCCACAGCCCTTATCACTTTGTGCCTGAAAAATATCGGCAGTTATACAAAGATTTAAAATTTCCGGTGCGGGATAATGTCGATGCCGAGCGTTTGCACTATCACACCCCCGAAGCCAGCAAAATGACCGAAGAAGATCTGCGCCAAGCCACCCGTGATTATTTCGCGGCGGTGTCCGGTTTGGATGAGCAGTTTGGCCGTTTGCTCGACAGCCTGAAGGAGCTGGGGCTGGATGAGAATACCATTGTGGTGCTGACTGCTGACCATGGCGACATGATGGGAAGCCACGGGCTGATGGCAAAGCATGTATGGTACGAGGAGTCTATCGGCATTCCGATGGTCGTGGGCGGCGCGGGTATTCCGCAAGGCACCTGCGGCAAGGTAATCGGAAGTGCCGACGTTGCCCCGACGCTTTTGGATTTGCTGGATTTACCCATCCCTAATACCATGGAAGGGCAGTCGGCAGCAAAGGAACTGCTGACAGGTGCTGCCTGTGAAGACAGCTTTACCTATTTATATGCCTGTCCGGGCGGCTTAGCGCTTTTAGAACCTTTGCAGCAAGCGGGCATTGACCCAAAATCTATGGGATGGCGCGGCATTCGCAGCAAACGATATACTTATATTGTAGATGCCGGGTATACGCCCGACAGCCCAATGCAGCGGCTTTTGTACGATTTGCAGCAAGACCAGATGCAGAAAGAGCCAAAGAAACTGCGCCGGGCGGAGGACTGTCCCGAAGCCGAGGCGTTGGAGCGATATTTGTCCGAGTGGCTTGAAAGGGAGCAAGACCCTTTCCTGCCGAAATTGAATAAGGAGAGCTCTGTTTTATGAAACGACTGGAGAAACTGAGCCCCGAAATGCTGCTGCCCGCTCCGGTGGGCGGCGGTTTTTCGATGGAAGGATATTGGGTGTGGTGCGGCAGTGTCATCCGCGGAGAAGACGGGCGTTATCATATGTTTGCTTCCCGCTGGCCGAAAACATTGCCATTTCATCCCGGCTGGGGCGTTGCCAGTGAAATTGTGCGCGCCGACAGCGATACGCCGGAAGGCCCCTATACGTTTCGGGAAGTGGTTTTGCCTGCCCGCGGCGCCGGTTGGTGGGATGGCCGTATGACGCATAACCCATCTATCTGCCGCGTGGACGGAAAATACGTTTTATTTTATATCGGCACGACTTATCCGTTCCCGGATGTGCCTGCTGATGGCAGCCTGTGCCATGACAGTCTGCCTTGGCTCGCTGCCCGCGCGGGCAAACGCATTGGGGCGGCAGTGTCCGACAGTGTGTTCGGCCCGTGGAAACGGATGGATCATCCGCTTTTGGATGTGCGTCCGGGTCATTTTGATGACTTTTTCACTTCCAATCCCGCCCCTTGCATCGCAGAGGACGGCAGCTGTCTGCTGGTGTATAAAACCCGCACTTGGCGCAAACCGCCCTATGACAAGTGTACCGGCAATGAGATGTTCAGCGATATGAAGCTGGGCGTCGCCTTTGCTCCTAAGTGGGACGGCCCTTATGAGCGCATCGACACCCCGCTGTTTGATGGCCAGCCCGGAATTTTGGAAGACCCCTTTGTGTGGAAAACCGACAGCGGCTATGCCATGATTGCAAAAGACTGGAACGGCGCTTACACCGGCCAGGTGGGGCGCATCATGAATGCCCACAGCACGGACGGCATCCACTGGGAAGTGGACCCTGAAACCATGCTGCCGCTGGAGATTTTATGGAGCGACGGAAAGGTGCGCTTGGCGGGCAATATGGATCGTCCCTTTATTTTGTTTGACGACCAGGGCAGAGCTACGCACCTGTTCTGCGCCACCAACGATGGAACGGAAGCTTGCTTTGCCACCATGACCCGCTCATGGAATATGTGCATCCCCTTGCGGACACAGCCTTGAGTGGTGGATACGCGCTGGATTTTCAGAAATATTTTTAAAACGAAAGGATGAAACCGATGGAAATGATGGAAAACAAGCAAGCCTCTTTGGCGCTCGATACGGCGTGCGGGCTTTTGCGCGGCGTTTTGGATCAGTTTACCGATCAGTTCCCCTTCTCTTGCAGCGAAAATAATTTTTACCCCGCCGGCGAAAACGTGGAGTGGACCACCGGCTTTACCACCGGTGAATATTGGCTGGCATGGGAACACACGGGGGATGAAGCTTTTAAAAAAGCTGCCCTGCGTCAGGTGGACAGCTTTTTGGAGCGCATTGAGAAAAAGATTGATGTCAACCACCACGATATGGGCTTTCTTTACACGCCTTCCTGCGTGGCGGCTTGGCGGCTCACCGGCAGCGAAACCGGCAAAAAGGCCGCACTGCTTGCGGCGGACAACCTGATTGCCCGCTTCCAGCCGAAAGGACAGTTTCTTCAGGCTTGGGGTGAATTGGGTGCGCCGGACAATTACCGGCTGATTATTGACTGCCTGTTGAATTTGCCGCTGCTGTACTGGGCCAGCGAAGTGACCGGCGATGAAAAGTACCGGAAGATTGCACTGACGCACACCAAAACCAGCATGGAAAACCTCGTAAGACCCGACCATTCTACCTATCACACCTATTTCTTTGACCCCGAAACGGGTGCGCCGGTGCGCGGTTCCACCCAGCAGGGCTACCGTGACGGTTCCGCTTGGGCGCGCGGACAGGCTTGGGGCGTGTACGGCATGGCCTTGGCCTATAAGTACACAAAAAACGAAGCTTGCATTCCGCTGTTCCGCGATGTAACCGATTATTTCTTGGCACATCTGCCGGAGGATTTAGTGCCGTATTGGGACTTGGAGTTCACCAGCGGCGACGAACCGCGTGATTCCTCTGCGGGTGCCATCGCCGCTTGCGGTATGCTCGAAATGGCGAAATATCTGCCCGAGCAGGAAGCGCAGCACTACACACAAATGGCTCGAAAGATGGCCCAGGCTCTGTGGGAAAGCTGTGCGGTAAAAGACCCGGCTGTGTCTAACGGATTGCTGCTTCACGGCGTATACGCCAAAAATTCGCCCTACAATCCTATTCCTCGAGACCGCGGCGTGGACGAGTGCAACACATGGGGCGACTATTTCTACATGGAGCTGCTCACTCGCTTGGAAAAGGATTGGAAGCTCTACTGGTAAGACAGGGGAGGCAGGAAAATGCTGCAAGATTTTTGGTGTTCCGATGTGTCGGCAACGGCGGTAGCTGTCTTGCGCGATTGCCCGGAGGATGCGCGGCGCTGCATTTCCATTGCCGACGATGTACTGGAAAATCGGTTCATCTTCCGCGATCATTGGGAAATGGAGCGCACCTATGAGCCGGTGCAATTCGGCCCCGCTGAATCGGATATTGATTGGGCGCATATTCCCGGTGCAGATGCCGAGTGGCTGTATGCCATGAACCGGCACACCAGCTTTGTCAATCTGGGCAAAGCTTGGCAATATACCCATGACCGCCGCTATGCTGAAAAGTGGGCGCGTTTGATGGAAGATTGGATTGACCGTGTGCCGCTGACAACGGAAAGCGAAGGAAATACATGGCGTAGTTTGGAGGCGGGCTTGCGCTGTGAATATTGGCTGCGCTCCATCAAGCTGGTGGAAGACAGCGGCGTGCTGACCGAACCGCTGCGCCGTAAAGTGGAAGCTTGTCTGCTGCGGCATGGCGAGTACCTCACCGGCAAGTGGGGCGAATTTCAAAAAATCTCGAATTGGGGTGTCTTGCAGGATCACGGGCTGTTTTTGCTGGGGGTATTATTCAACCGGCAGGAGTGGCAAACACTGGCGCTTGAACGGCTGGATCAAAACCTGCACCGCTCAGTGATGGACGACGGCAGTCAGTGGGAGCAAAGCCCGATGTATCACTGTGAAGTGCTGCACAATGCGGCGGATACCCTGCTCATTGCCCGGCAAAGCGGCATAGCCGTACCTCAGCGGTTGGAGCAAAATGTGCATCAGATGTTCCGGGCGCTTGCGGCTTGGGTGAAGCCGAACGGCTGTTTGCCCTGTCAATCGGACTCTGATGACGCAGATGCCCGCGATATTCTGGCGATGGGGGCGCTGCTATTCCAAGATGAAGTGCTGCGCGCCGCGTCTGGAAATGAGCCGTTTGAGGAAAACTATTGGGATTTTGGCGCGGATTGTGCCGCCCAGCTGGCAAAGCTGCCCGCAGCACAAGAGGCGTGTGCCTCCGACGCGCTGGCTGACAGCGGCAACTATATGCTGCGCACGGAGCGCAGCCCGCAGGCGGCTTATCTGCGCTTTCATTGCGGCAGTATGGGCGGCGGCCATGGCCATGCCGACCAGCTGCATGTGGATGCGGGATGCCGCGGTGAGGATTTTCTGATTGACGCAGGGCGATATACCTATGTGGACTGTCCGCAGCGCTTAGAATTGAAGCGTCCCGCCGCCCATAACACGACGCGGGTGGACGGAATGGACTTCAGCCCTTGTGCGGATACTTGGGCTTACGTCAGCCAAGCCGTACCCGTAAAACTGCCTTTCCGGTTTACCCCGACAGCGGACCTTGTCTGCGGCGGCCATCTGGGCTATCTCAAACAAGGGGTCATGGTATTTCGCCGCGTGGTCTGGCTGCGCAAGCTGTGGGCTGCGGTGATTTTCGATGAGTTTTTTGCCGATGAAGCAATGACGCATTGCTATGAGCAGTATTTCCACTTTGGCCGTGGAACTGCCCGCATGGAGGGGAATACCGTCCTGTGGCAAGGCCGCCAAGCGCGTGCGGCGCTGCATTGCCTCAGTGATGTGCAGTGCTGTCTTGGCAAGGGATCTTATTCTACGGATTACAACCGGTTGGAAGAAGGGGATGTACTCACCGTCCAGCGAGAGGGCAAGGGGTTTGTCTCTCTTGTCACGGTCTTGGATTTGGCTGCCGAAAATCCCCTTCAAATCCAGCTCGTGCCGGTAGAAAGAACCGATGGTCAGCCGCTGTCGATTCCTGCCCAGGCAGTGCGGGTACAGCGGGGAAACGAGCGAATGGTGGTAATGGAACGCCATGGCGACATGCCCACTCCGGTGGGACTGCTTTGCGCCGATGGCTTTTCCGGCCACGGACGCACCGTTGTCTTTTCTGACCACGAGCCGGAAGGCGTCGTTCTCGATTGGTGATGATATAAAATGAAAAAGGCAAAAGGCCGACCATGCAGCGGGTCGGCCTTTTGCTTTTTGTGCGGAAACAATCAAGCGTGTGAATCCCTATTAAAATGCTCATGTGCGGTAAAGTAATACACAAGAATTTGATAGACAGTCGCCCACTATCCGCTCCAAATATAAACAATAACAGCACTCATATTGACTTTATCACAACTGAGTGCTATAATAATTTCAAATGGTTAGTTAGAGCTAACTACAAAAGGAAGTTATTATGAAGCGGCATAGCATGAAAAAGTTTTTGGCTCTATTTTGCGCACTTTCTTGTATGTTTGTATCTGCAAGCCCTGCTTATGCGTCTAATGTCCAGAGTGAAGAGTATGACTTGCCTACTTACCAAACTGAAAATCTGCAAAAAGGGTAGATTATGACATTGGGGAGGGCTTCACTGTCTATTTCGATAATAGCGCATTAAATGTTTCCCCGAATACTCCTGTACCTTATCACACTCAAAAATGGGTAGTAAAAAACCATTTAAACGAAGGTACATGGGTGGATTATGATTCTCAGTTAGATAAAGTGCTGAGTGGTGCGCCTGGTGTTACTCTTAATAAGACATATTCAAAATCATGGAGTGCAACTACAAATGTAGGAGTAGGTATAACTAAATCGGAGATTTCTGCACAGGTTGGTTTTTCCATTACTGGCTCCCTCACCGCAAGTTCGGGTGGTAGTTTCACTGTGCCTCAAAGACATAATGGGAAACAAGTTGAACGTGTTGAATTGATTTCTTATAAAGTCTGGGAGCACCATACTTTCGATGTATATTTAGATAGCACTCACTTTAAAGAACCTGTATATTATGGAAACTACTATAGTGATAAGCCTGCTGGAATTCATTTTGAACCGGTTTATTACTATAAATAAAAATGAAACAGTATAAATCCTAAAAATAGGATATAATTGGCAGTAATAAAAAGCTCTAACTAACTGATTAGAAGGTCGCTTCATTATTGGGGCGACCTTTGCTTGAACACTGACGAATTCATTAAGAGGAACAAATTTGCTAACATTTAAAATAAACGACCTATTCGAAATAAACCCTTTAGTTGACGGACACACAAAGATGATAGCAGGGTATTCTGTCGTCCATACAATTTTCAATCAGAACATAAAGACCGAAACCTTAATTATACAGGAATTTATTTCTTGATGAGATTATAATTTGGTTTGAGTATCTACGATGAAGATAATAAGGAGGTGTTTCATCGTGAAAAAAATTTATGACGTGGGTATAGTAGTTGGAATAATAGTTCTTTTTTTAGCAATCCCAGCAGGTGATTTGTATGGAAACTTTTATTTGTCAATTGTTGGCGGCATGGACACCGAACGTTTCACAATGCTAGGTCAGAGTGCTATTATCAGCTTTCAAGTAATTGGTGGTGTTATTTTTGCACTTTGTGGAGTAGCACGCATCTTTAAAAGTGATAAATAATGCTCGTGAATTAGTTTGATTTTCACTACGCAAAACTGAATATCAGGTTGGCTACCGACGGTCAGTAAAAAAAGCATCAAATCTTTTTCGGATTTGCTGCTTTTTTTTGCGCCCATTTTGGCAAATTTCCAAAAGTTCCGTATTAGACAGTGAAGCAAAAAAATGTCGTTTTTTTTCAGACAGCGGGCAGAACGCAGCTTCCGAAGCGTTCTATTGTCGGGAAAGACAAAGCCGCCGGAAAAGTTTTTGCCGGAAAGTCCGTCATTTTTGCTTTTTGCGGTGTTGTAGGGAGTAAGGGGAGAACGCTCGAACGCAGCCTTTTATAAAAAAGCTGGTTATAGATTTCCCGAAAAAGTGGCAGTAGCAAGTGAGCGGCAGTCCGGCAGTTTCTTAGAGTAAGATTCTACCGAAGAAGAAAAAACCATTTGGCACGGGATAGCTTTAGCAGGTGTCTTAGCCATTTTGATTGCTATGTTGATAAAGACGTTCCACATCAATGTCATAGAGTTTCTTCTTTTGCATATTTTCTTAATTTCGAAGATTATGGCTATGGTTAGTTTGTACATCGCTATATTTTTTGTTTTGGCAGAGGTTATATGGATTGCGATAGAAGACAGGGTTGGCGCTTATTTCTCGCAGAAAAAATCGCGCGTCAAAGAGGCTCGTTTCCTGTTCTCTATTTTATGTGGAACGTTTGGTGTGCTTTTGCTGCTGTTTTTTTTCAGCACTTTCCAAGCGCAGAATCGAGAGAATTATCTGGTGGTTTATGAAAGTCCGGCAGCCCAAGAAAACGGTGACGTCATTGGCGTTGCTATTTATCAGGATGACACGACGATGATTGTCTTGCCCGCCAAAATGTCCGGCCCGGAACATGATTTTCAATATGAATTAACCGGGGATACCAACTACATGTATGTGGAAAAAAGCGGTGTTGTGATTGAGCAAGTAAGCAAAGACAAAATTGATTGGAAAAACCACTTAAATATTGGCTAAGATAGCAATATTATGAAAATTATTTAGAAATAAAAAAGATTTTTACAGGTTTTTTATAGGGTCATAAACTTTTTCTTAATAGAAGGCTTTTTCCTTGCGTGGAAAAGCCTTTTTTGCTACAATTTGAGAAAGAAAAAATGCGAAGGCCCGGCAGAAACGTGAGCAATGCTGTATGGGTTGATAAGGAGGCAGATGGAACAATGGCATATATTCCTTCCCGGCTCGTCGTCATGCTGACGTACCAAGATAAAACGGTGGCGAATGCACTGGAAGTGTTTGAAACCTGCGCCGGTGCAAAGGCTCAGTTTTGGGGCTTTAAAGAAGCGGGGTTGCCTTTGGCGGAAATGGCCGCTTTGACCCAGCGCATGAAACAAGCGGGCAAAACCGTGTTTTTAGAAGTTGTTTCCTACACGGAGCAAGAGGGCCTGAAAGGGGCGCAGGCGGCTGCTTTTTGCGGCTGCGATGTTGTAATGGGAACGATGTTTTCCGAAAAAATTGCCGATTTCTGCAAAGAAAATAAGCTTCGCTACATGCCGTTTGTCGGCGATGTGCGCGAAAGACCGTCGGTGCTGTACGGCAGCGCCGAGCAAATGCTGCAACAGGCCAAAAGAGCGCTCGAATACGGTGTTGACGGATTTGATTTATTGGGGTATCGTTATGTTGGGGATGCTGTGGCGCTCAACAACGCATTTGTAAAAGGAGTACAAGCCCCGGTGTGTCTTGCGGGCGGCATTAACAGCTTTGAACGGCTGGAACAGGTGAAGCGGACAAACCCTTGGGCGTTTACCATTGGCAGCGCATTTTTTGAGCATCGTTTTGGCGATTCTTTCGAGGAGCAGATCAATGCGGTGTGTGATTTTTGTGCGCAAGCACCCGGCAATCAAACCTACATCAAACGATAAAAAGGAGCGGCGCATGAACCATTTGCTTTTCCCGGATGCTTATGCAGACAGTGTCTTTGCGATTGATTATGAGCGCTTATGGGCGATGGGTTATCGCGCCCTGATGTTTGACATTGATAACACGCTGGTACACCACGGCGCCGATTCTACCCCGGAGGTGGATGCGTTTTTTGCCGCGCTCCACAAAGCGGGATGGAAAACGCTGGTTCTCTCCAATAACAGCGAAGAACGGATTCTGCGTTTTTTAAACAAGATTGATGCGCCCTATGTCTACGAGGCCGAAAAGCCGAAAACATGGGGGTATCACAGAGCGCTGGAGCTGCTGGGCGTGGAAAAAAGGCAAGCTGTGATGATCGGCGACCAAGTGTTTACCGATGTGCTGGGCGCAAACCGCTGCGGTATTGCCAATATTTTGGTGCGCTACCTGCGCCGTGACGGAGAAACGAAAATTGGTATCAGGCGCAGGGTGGAAAAAGCGGTGCTTTGGCTTTACCGCTGTACGGCATGGCGCCGCGGCAAGCTTGTGTCCGCGGTGAAAAAAGGGGAGGATTCCTGTGCGTCAACGAAAACACTTTTGTGAGTTAAGCCCTCTTTGTTACGAAATTTCATGGAAAAAAGAGATTTGCAAACGCCACGTTAAAAATTTTTTCAGCCGTGACCGAATTGCAAAAAGCATCGACAAAACACCACTGCCCTGCGTTGCGTTTGAAAAAACATCTTACCTTATTAAAAAGGGAAAGGATATTGACCCGGTATTGCAGCATAATAAAGCCAAAAATATCGCGCTGGCTGCCGCTAAACTGAACGGCCTTTTGATTCACCCGGGCGAGGTGTTTTCCTTTTGGGGGACGATTGGCAGCGTAACAAAACGCAAGGGCTATCTTGATGGCCGTGTGCTGCAAGGCGGAAAGTTGATTGCCGGCATTGGCGGCGGCCTTTGCAATCTGGCGAATACGCTCCATGTCATGGTGCTGCATACGCCGCTGACGGTTACGGAGTTTCATAAGCATTCCGATGCGTTAGCGCCGGATGAGGGCAAGCGTGTGCCGTTCAGCTCCGGTACCTCTGTGGGGTATAACCAGCTGGACTACCGTTTTCGCAATGACACCGACCAAACGGTGCAGCTGCTGGCGAGCTGTGAAAACGAATATTTGCATATGGAGCTGCGCTGTGAACATCCCTTTGATGAATGTTACGAGATTTTTGAAGAGGGACACCATTTTGAAAAGCAGGGCGACAGCTATTACCGCATTTCTAAAATTTATCGCCGCGTCACCTCCCGTGAGACGGGTGAGCATCTGCGCGATGAGCTTTTGCTGGATAATCGCTCCAAAGTAATGTATGACCCTGCCTTGATTCCGCCCGACCAGCTGCGCTGAAGATAGGGCACAGAAAGCGCACGGGAAAATGCTTTTGCGCTGAAAATGGGTTTGATTTTAGAAAAACGCAATCAAATATGAAAAAAAGCTTGCAATTTTTGATAAAATCTGATACAATTACAAAGCTACTTAAAAAAGGGAGGTGCAGTGAAATGGCAAAATGTGATTGCTGCGGTAAAGGCGTGACCTTTGGTATCAAAGTTTCCCACTCTTGTCGTCGTTCTAACCGTGCTTGGAAGCCCAACGTGAAAAGAGTGAAAGCAGTAGTGGATGGTTCTACCCGTTATATCCACGCCTGCACCCGTTGCCTTCGTTCCGGTAAGGTAACGCGCGCTATCTAAGAAAAAGAAAGCACGTAAGCTCTGCGCCAAAAGCGCGGGGCTTTTTGTGTTTTTGCAGCGCTGCTGTTTGGGGAAAGGAACGCGGCGCGGAAGTATTTTATATTTTTCTATGAGGGGATTGTAAGGGGATAAGATGATGACACAAAAAAGCAGATACTATTTATTTATGATAGGACGGTTTACGTCAAGCTTTGGGAATTGGTTTGCCTCAATGGCAATTCCGTTTATGATTTACGACTTAACCGGTTCTGCCATGGCGGTTTCCGTCAGTTTTTTGCTGGAAACATTACCAATCATTTTACTGTCACCAGTCATTTCCAAACGGATTGACCACGGTTCTCGTAAAATTCTGTTACAGTTTTGCGAAGGGGTATCCGGTCTTTCCATTCTTTTATGCGTGTTGACCGGTTGCAGGGATGTTACCGTTTTATATCTCATGTGTATGGTGCTATCAGTTGCAAGCTTTACTTATAACACAACCGTGAATGCCTACGTGCCGGATATTTGCGGCAATCTGGAGCTAAAGACGGCAAACACGATTGATTCTTTTGTCAGCAATATTTCCATGGTTATTGCGCCTGTTTTGGCAGGAATGTGCATCGAATGGCAGGGGTATCAAACAGCCTTAATCATTGATATTTTCACCTTTGTGTTATCCATTCTATTTTTGTGCTTTTTGGAAAAAGACGTCCGCACCGGAAAAATAGAGCAGAAAAGCCAAAATGGGAAGGGCACTTTTTTGTCGCGGGAATTTCTGCAATGGCTGGGTCAAGAACACTTTTTAAAAGCGATGATTGTGATTTGCATTTTATTTTCGGTTTGCGGGGCAATTTTTTCCTCATTAGACGCCGTTTATATCGCTGAAATCTTTAGCGGTTCTTCGGATGTTTATGGGTACATCAATTCCGCATGGGGAATTGGAATGCTTGCGGCAAGTGGCTTGTATGTTTTATACAAGAATATTTCAGAACGCAAAATGTTCGCCATCGGTATTTTTATGATGGGCATTGCCACAGTAGGATATGGCCTTTCTGCGAATATTCCCGTTTGCATCGCGTTTAATTTTATCGGCGGTATTGCGAACACCATCTATATGATTTATTATCGCTCTTTGATCCAAGCCAGCACCGATTCCGAAAATCGCGGGAAGGTATTTACCTTTCAATCCACGCTATCGAAAATTCTTTCTGTTTTGATTGTTTTTCTGGCGGGCGTGTTTGCCGATTTATCTTCTGTGCGCTTTTCGATTGTCCTTTCAGGGATTTTTACGATTTTCATTGCTTTCGCGTGTTTGAAAGCTTTGGGGAAAAGGCGTTTTCAGCAAAAAGACTAGGGCGTTTCTTTGTTTTCAGAAAGCCTCTAAGAGATGAACAAGGAACCCCCACGCACCCGGCGGTGCGTGGGGGCTTTGGCGTTAAAACCAATATTTTCGGTCGAGGGTACGGTACTGGATGGCTTCGCTGAGATGCTCGGTTTCAATGCGGTCGCTTCCCGCAAGGTCGGCAATGGTGCGGCTGACTTTTAAAATGCGGTCATACGCGCGGGCAGATAAGCCCATATTGTCAAACACACGCCGGAACATGGCTTCGGCCTCGGGCGCAAGGCGGCAATATTCGCGCAGTGCGCTGCTGGAAAGCCGTGCATTGCAGGCAAACCCCAGCCCTTGATAGCGCGCTTCCTGTAAGGCCCGCGCCTTTTGTACCCGGCTTAAAATAGCCGCGCTGCTCTCGCTTTGCTCGGTGCCGGAAAGCTCCTCGTACCCAACGGGCGCTACTTCCACATGCAAATCAATGCGGTCTAACAAAGGGCCGGAAACCCGCTGCAAATAGCGGTCAATCGCGTGCTGAGAGCAGGTACACTGACGGGTCGGGTGGCCGTAGTAGCCGCACGGGCACGGGTTCATCGCCGCGACCAGCATAATTTCACAGGGGAAAGACGCCGAGCCGGAAACGCGGCTGATGGTAACTTTTCCATCTTCCAAAGGCTGACGCAGAATTTCCAGCGCCAGACGGCTGAACTCCGGCAATTCGTCCAAAAACAAAACGCCGTGATGTGCCAGGCTGACTTCGCCCGGCCGAGGAATACTGCCGCCGCCCGCCAAGGCTGTGGCGCTGACGGAATGATGCGGCGAACGGAAGGGCCGGTGAGACAGCAGCCCGCACCCCTTGGGCAGCATACCCGCCACAGAGTAAATGCGGCTGGTTTCCATGGCTTGCTCCCGCGTCATGCGCGGCAAAATGCCCGGCATTCGTTTGGCCAGCATGGATTTTCCCGTTCCCGGCGGGCCGATCAGCAGCAGGTTATGTCCGCCCGCCGCCGCAATTTCCATGGCGCGGCGTGCTTCCGGCTGGCCGCGTACATCGCAAAAATCCTGTGCGCTGACACCGTCTTCGTCGTTAAACGGCAAAGCGGCGTAGGGGGTAAGCGGTTTTTCTCCGCGCAAGTGATGGACAACTTCCATCGCATCTGACGCCGCATACACGCATAAGGAGTCAATCACCGCCGCCTCCGCCGCGTTTTCAGCGGGGACAAAAAGATGCTCGATGCCCGCGTCCTTGGCCGCCATTGCCATCGGCAAAACGCCCGAGACGCCTCTTACCGCGCCGTCCAGCGAGAGCTCACCAATGAAAGCGTAGTTTCCTGGAATGGAGGAAAGCTGCCCGTCGGCACAAAGAAGGGCAAGAAAAATCGGCAAATCGTAAACAGGGCCGGTTTTGCGAATATCAGCGGGCGCAAGATTGACGGTGATGCGGCTGACGGGATAGGTAAACCCCAGATTTTTAATGGCGCTGTGAACGCGCTCAGACGATTCTTTTACGGCGTTGTCGGGCAGCCCTACCACACAAAACTGCGGCAGTCCGGCGCTGATGTCGGCTTCTACGCGAACGCAAAAGCCGTCCAGCGCATGAACGCCCAAACTGTGAACTTCAGCAAACATAAAAGCTCCTTTAAATGCGTATCATTTGGCGGAAAGCCGCCAGTTACCTTTTAAGTATAGCCTTACACGCCCTTTTCGGCAAGATTGAATTGACAAGATTTCACGAAACAGGTATCATTAAGAGCAAAGGGAGTCGCTTCTCTTTGGTGTATAACGGTGTGCTTGCTGCAATTGCGCAGGCCCGTTAGAGGAATGATCTTGATGAAAGCAGGTGTTTTTTGAATGTATCAAAACGAGTATGAGCGCTGGCTTGCAGCGAATTTGCAGGACACCGACCTTCGGCCGGAGCTTGTGAGCATTCAGGGAGCGGATGAGGAGATTAAAGAGCGTTTTGCTGCGAGCCTCAGCTTCGGTACAGCGGGGCTGCGCGGTGTGCTTGGCGCAGGCACCAACCGAATGAATATTTATGTGGTGCGTCAGGCAACACAGGGGCTGGCCAACTGGGTGAAAACGCAGGGCGGCAGCCAAACTGTTGCCATCAGCTATGACAGCCGCTTAAAAAGTGATGTGTTCGCCAAAGAAGCGGCCTGCGTGTTGGCTGCAAACGGCATTCATGTGCGCATTTATCGTGAATTGATGCCCGTTCCGGCGCTGAGCTTTGCCACACGTTATTATCAATGCAATGCAGGTATCATGGTGACAGCCAGCCACAACCCGGCAAAATATAACGGCTATAAGGCGTATGGCCCGGATGGCTGCCAGCTGACGGATGAGGCAGCCGCCGTTGTCTATGACGAGATTCAAAAAATTGACGTATTGACCGGTGCGCAGCGCATCGAGTTTGAAGCAGGTTTGGAGCAGGGCTTGATTGAGTACGTTGGCGAGGATTGCTGTGAGGCGCTTTATGACGCCATCAAAGCGTGCAGCGTGCGCCCCGGCCTGTGCGAGAGCGCAGGGCTGAAGCTGGTGTACAGCCCCTTGAACGGCTCGGGCTTAGTTCCCGTGATGCGTGTGCTCAAGGATATCGGCATCAGTGATATTACCGTTGTACCCGAGCAGGAAAAGCCGGACGGCCATTTCCCGACCTGCCCTTACCCCAACCCGGAAATCCGCGAGGCGCTGGCACTGGGCTTGGAGCTGGCGGAAAAGACAGAGGCAGACCTCATGCTTGCTACCGACCCCGACGCCGACCGTGTAGGCATTGCGGTGCGCTGTGACGACGGCAGCTATGAGCTTTTGAGCGGCAACGAAGTGGGCGTGCTGCTTTTGGACTACATTTGCAAAGCGCGTTTGGAAGCCGGCACCATGCCCAAAGACCCCGTTTGCGTCAAGTCTTTGGTGTCTACCCAGCTGGCGGACGCTGTGGCTGCACATTATGGCGTGGAGTGCCGCAACGTATTGACCGGCTTTAAATGGATTGGCGACCAGATTGCACAGCTGGAGGCCGTAGGCCAAGAAAACCGCTTCATCTTCGGCTTTGAGGAAAGCTATGGTTACTTGGCGGGCAGCTATGTGCGTGACAAGGATGCCATTGTCGGCTCTATGCTGATTTGCGAAATGGCGGCCTATTACCGCAGCATCGGTTCTTCCATCAAGCGCGAAATGGAGCGCATTTATCAAGAGTATGGCCGTTATCTGAACGTGGTGAAAAGCTATGAATTCCCCGGCTTGAGCGGTATGGAAACCATGCGCGGCATTATGGCTTCTTTGCGCCAAAACCCGCCCGCAGAGCTGGCAGGGCAAGCGGTAAAAACGGTGACGGACTACGAAAATTCCGAAAAAACCGGTTTACCCGCCGCCAATGTGCTGGTGTACACTTTAGAGAGCGGCGAAAGCGTAATTGTGCGCCCATCCGGTACTGAGCCGAAAATTAAAACCTATTTCACTACGCGCGGCGAAAATTTGCAGCAGGCAAAAGAGCGCCAGCAAGCGCTGGAAACGGCGGCTGCCGCACTGCTGAAATAAAAAATCGGCAGAAAAATGTTGGAAATGTCTTGCGAAGGCGAGATGGTTGTGTTATAATAAGCGGAGCAATCGTTCCGATGGCTGCTCCATACGCACAGGATGGCGTATGCTGGTAGCCTCCATTTAGAAGGTTGTGATGGGCGCATGTATGAAGCATGGCCCCTTGAGTCAAAACCAGAAAGAGGTGAACCAGAGTGAGAGAAGGCATCCATCCGAAGTACGAGGAAACCACCATCACTTGTGCATGCGGCAACGAGATTAAAACTCGTTCCACCCGTGGTGACATCCACGTTGAGGTTTGCAACAAGTGCCACCCGTTCTACACCGGCAAGCAGAAGCTGGTTGATACAGGCGGACGTGTGGATCGCTTCAAGAAGCGTTTCAACATGAAATAATGCAAAGTCGAAAAGGGCGGTTCGAGAACCGCCCTTTTTTCGCTTTGTGGTAAACTGTTTCGCTGGACAGAAAAAACAGGAGGTGTGCCGTGCCGATGGAAGAATATCGGACCGTCAGCGGGCAAGCCATTGCCGAAATTGAAGAAAAAAAGTCGCGGTTTATTGGGCATATCGCGTTTGCCGATACAGAGGAGAAGGCGCTGGCCTTTTTGGAGTCGGTGCGGGCAGAACACCGCACGGCAAACCACAATGTCTATGCGTATTTGCTGCGCGAGGGCAGCCGAATGCGCTATTCGGATGACGGGGAACCGCAGAAAACGTCCGGTCTGCCCACTTTGGATGCCATTCGTCACGCGGGGTTGACCGATTGCATCATTGTCACCACGCGCTATTTTGGCGGAACGCTTTTGGGAACCGGCGGTTTGGTGCGCGCTTATACGCAAGCGGCAAACGCCGCAATTGCCGCAGCGCGTGTGGTTACGGTGAGCGTCTGCGTGCAGGGACAGTGGCGCGTGAGCTATGCCCAGTACGAAACCGCCGCAAAGCTGCTGGCGGAGTGCGGTGCACAAGTGCAGGAGGCCGAGTTTGGGCAGGATGTTTGCCTGCCGTTTTTGATGCTGGCCGAACACGCCGAAGATTTTCAGGCAAAAGCAGTGGAGTTTTGCCGTGGAACCCCTGACTTAACTCTTTCAAAACCCTTTCACGCACCCTTTTAGCGTCAGCAAATGGTCTGATTTTGGAGTTTTTGCTGTGTGTGGCGCTGGTCACAGGGGGCGTGCAATAAAAATAAAATATTTTTCACAAATTTTACAAAGGATTTTTGGGCGCTTTGTCGTATATATAAGTAAAGCGATAGGAAAGTGCGGTGAAGCGCCATGACGGTACGAGAACGGACGGAACACATCGAGCGGGATATTTTGTGCAGCTGGGCAACGTTCAGCGATGCAAGTGCAGGTCGTGCGCGTGAGGAAGCGCCCTGCCCGATGCGCACTTGCTTTCAGCGTGACCGCGACCGCATTTTGCATTCGCGTGCATTTCGCCGTTTGAAGCAAAAAACGCAGGTGTTTTTGTGTCCAGAGGGCGATCATTACCGCACACGGCTCACCCATACGCTGGAGGTCAGCCAAATTGCGCGTACCATTGCCCGCGGCCTTCGCTTGAATGAGGATTTAACCGAGGCCATTGCACTGGGCCATGATGTCGGGCATACCCCGTTTGGCCATGCCGGGGAACGAGCGCTGAACAGACTGAGCCCGCAGGGGTTCCGTCATTATCAGCAGAGTGTCCGCGTGCTGCAAGTGCTGGAAAAAGAAGGCCGCGGCTTAAATTTGTGCGCCGAGGTGGTGGACGGGATTGCCCGCCACACGAAAGGCGATTGGCCCACAACACCGGAGGGCTGCGTGGTGCGCTATGCCGACCGCATTGCTTATATGAACCACGATATCGAGGATGGCGCAAAAGCCGGGGTGTTTTCGGTGGAATGCCTTCCGGCGGAGATTGTGCGCGTGCTGGGCGATACAAAATCGGCGCGAATTGCCACTTTGGTGACGAGCCTTGTCGAAAACAGCGACGGTGTGATTGCGATGGCGCCGGAGGTGCAGCAAGCGTATGAAGCGCTGCACAGCTACCTATACAGCACACTGTATGTAGAGGAACGCGCCAAGCACGAAGAAAAAAAGGTGGAAAAGCTGATTGCCGATTTGTATGTGTACTTCTGTGAGCATCCCATGCAGATGCCGCAGGGCTATTTGTACGTTTTGTATGACCAAGGGATAGAGTGTGCCGTGACGGATTTTATTTCCGGCATGAGTGATGCCTATGCCGTCCGCCTGTACGAGGAATTGTTCGTGCCTAAGCGCTGGAATGTGCTTTGAACGTCGCCGCGCTGTTAGAAAACGAGGAAAGGGAGGGGAAAGGCTGTGATTCCGCAGGATTACATTTATGAATTGCTGCAGCGAATTGATATTGTGGATGTAGCGCAAGGTTACATGCAGCTGCGTCACCGTGGCCGAACGTACACCGGCCTTTGTCCCTTCCATAACGAAAAGACACCCTCGTTTCATATTTATCCCGAAACGCAGTCATTTTACTGCTTTGGATGCGGCGCGGGCGGCGATGTGATTTCCTTTGTGAAGAAAATCAACAATTTAGACTACCCGGAGGCGGTTAAGCTGCTGGCCTCGCGCGCCGGAATGCCTCTGCCGCAGGAAAGCGACGATGCCGGAAAAAAACGCAGCCGCTTAACCGGTATGAATAAAGACGCGGCACGCTTTTTCTTTCAGTGCCTGAATGAGGAGGCCGGGCTGGACGCACGGCGCTATTGGATGGGCCAGCGCGGGCTTTCGGCGGCAACAGTAAAGCGTTTTGGCCTTGGCTATGCGCCCGACAGCTTTACCGCGATGGTGCAGCATTTAAAAAAGCTTGGATACACCGAGCAGGAAATGCTTGAGTCCGGCCTTGTCAAACGCAGCCAGAAAGGCGGTTTGTATGATGTATTCCGCAACCGTGTTATGGTGCCGATTTTTGATGTGCGCGGCAATGTGATTGCGTTTGGCGGAAGAAATATGGGCGACGAAAAGCCAAAATACATCAACAGTCCCGAAACCATCCTGTATAAAAAGAGCCGCACGATTTTTGGCTTAAATATTGCAAAGCGCAGCAAAGAGAGCCGCTGGATTTTGTGCGAGGGCTATATGGACGTCATCAGCCTGCACCAAGCGGGATTTGATACGGCTGTCGCAGCTTGCGGCACGGCCTTAACGCCCGAGCAGGTGAAGCTGCTTGGCGAGTATGCACAGGAGGTTGTGCTGTGCTACGACTCGGACGAAGCGGGCCAGAAGGCAACGGAACGCGCGATTCATCTGTTTGAAAATTCGCCGGTAAAGCTTTCGGTGCTGAAACTGCCCGGCGCCAAAGACCCGGATGAATTTTTAAAACGATATGGGCGCGACCGGTTGGAGATGCTGTTAAACGGCACCAGCAATGCGCTGGAATATGAGCTGAGCAAGCAAAAAGAGCGCTTTGACATTACAAGCGATGACGGGCGCATTAGCTATATCCGTGCGGCGGCACAGATTTTGGCCGGAAAGGTCACGCCGGTGGAGCGCGATGTGTATGCCGACCGACTGCACGAGGAAACGAATGTATCCAAGCAAGCAATTTTAGCGCAAATTGAAAATACAGCGCGGGCTTTGCGCAAAAAGGAAGTGCGCGAGCGGCAAATGCGCTTGCGGTCAGAGGGCGTTGCCGCGGATGTGCATGTTCCGTATGGGGAGGACGGCAGCCGCGTGTCCGGCATGGAATATGCCGAGCAGCAGCTGATGGCGGCTGTGCTGAAAAATCCGCAGCATCTTGCGCTGATTGAGCCGGTGCTGAAAGAGGAGCACTTTGTCAGCCGGGAGATGGCGCAGGTATATCATGCGATTTTACAGCAAAAGCAGGCAGGCGGCTTTATTGAGCTGGGAACGCTTTCACAGCTGCTTTCGCCTGAGATAGTCAGTAAAATGGCAAGGATTTTGGCGCGCAATGCCCAAGTGGCCATTTTGGAGGAGGATGTGCGCATGTATTTAGAGCGTTTACAGGCGGCACTTCCGCAAAGCAGACAGGCGGCGGAAAAAACACCCGAAGAACTGGCCATGTATATCGAGCAGATGAAGCGCAAAAAATGACAAAAGAAAATCGAAAGCTTTTTCGGAAAGCGACCCGTACCAAAAGCGGCGCCGCCGGAGAACAGGACGATAAAAAATACTGAACGAAGCAGGGGGATAAAAGAAATATGTCCGATAAAAAGAATGTGATTGCAACGTTGTTGGAAAACGGCAAAAAAAACCAAAAGGTAACAACGCAGGAAATCAACGAAGCTTTGGAGGAAATGAACTTTGAAGTGGACTTTGTTGACAAGCTGTATGAAACCTTGGAAGCAAACAACATTGAAGTGATTGACGAGCCCGACCTCGATTTAGAGGACTTCACCTTGACCGAGGACAATGTGGACGTGCTGGAAAGCGCCCTTTCCGCCGAGGGTGTTGCCATTGACGACCCTGTAAAGGTATATTTGAAAGAGATTGGCCGTGTGCCTCTTTTGAACCCTGAGGAAGAAATCACGCTGGCTACCCGCATTCAAGAGGGCGGCCCGGCAGGGGAAAAGGCGAAGCAGCGCTTGTCCGAGGCAAACCTGCGCTTGGTAGTTTCTATTGCAAAGCGTTATGTGGGCCGCGGAATGCAGTTCTTGGATTTGATTCAAGAGGGCAACCTCGGCTTAATCAAAGCGGTGGAGAAGTTTGACCACACGAAGGGCTTTAAATTTTCCACCTATGCAACATGGTGGATTCGTCAGGCAATCACCCGTGCCATTGCCGACCAAGCCCGCACCATCCGTATCCCGGTGCATATGGTGGAAACCATCAATAAGGTAAAGAAAATTTCCAGCCAGCTTCTGCACAAAAACGGCCATGAGCCGACCGCAGATGAAATTGCGCTCGAGCTGGATATGCCGGTAGATAAGGTGCGCGAGATTATGCGTGTTGCCCAAGAGCCGGTCAGCTTGGAAACGCCCATCGGTGAGGAGGAGGACAGCCACCTTGGCGACTTCATTCCCGATGAGGATGCCCCCGTACCCGCAGAGGCTGCCAGTCACACTCTGCTCAAAGAGCAGCTGTCCGGTGTGCTGCAAAGCCTGACCCCGCGTGAGGAAAAGGTGCTGCGTCTGCGTTTTGGTTTGGAGGATGGCCGCCCCCGCACGCTGGAGGAAGTGGGCAAAGAGTTTAACGTTACCCGTGAACGTATTCGCCAAATTGAAGCCAAAGCACTCAGAAAGCTTCGTCATCCCAGCCGCTCCAAAAAGCTGCGTGACTTTTTGGACTAAAGATTTTATATATCAAAATAATTTTAATCAAAATGCCCCGGCAAAAGTCGGGGCATTTTGATTTCTATCAAGTTTTTCACTATTGAATTTCTTGTTCTAACCCATCAAATTCCGGCGTGGAAAAAAATTCACCAATTGTAATTCCGAGACCGTCACAAATCATTTTAATTGTAAGCACTTTAGGGTTTTGGCTTTTGCCATATAGAATATTTTTGATGCTTGATGGCGGAAGCGCACACAAGCCAGCAAGTTTGTTAATGGTAATGCCTCTTTCGCCGCAAAGCCCAAGAATCCGATTTTTAATTGCTGTTACTAAGTCCATGCATTATCCCTCCCAGTTCTCTATCATTTAGAATACTGGTTTTAACTGTACAAAGTAGGCTATGCGTGCTACTATTAGGCTATGTATAGTCTATTTTGTAAGGAGGTTAAGCTAATGCATGACAAATGCTGTACGTTTTTTGGTCATCGCACATGTCCATCGGAAATAAAGCAGAAATTATATGATGTATTGGAGAATTTAATTACTAACGAAGGGGTGAAAGTGTTCTATGTTGGAAATCAAGGTTCTTTTGATAAAATAGTTTGTTCGGTTTTGGAGAGGCTATCAAAAGATTACCCACATATTGTTTGCACAGTTGTATTAGCATATTTTCCCACCGAAAATAAAGATAATCTATTCAAATTACAAGATGGTATTGGTACTATTTATCCAGAGGGTATTGAAACTGCACCTAAACGCTTTGCCATCGACTGGCGAAATCGATGGCTATTAAAACAGGCAGATTATGTAGTAACATATATTACTCACTCTTGGGGTGGGGCAGCAAAATATGCAGAGAAAGCAAAACGATTGGGAAAACGGATTGTAAATATTGCAGTTGAGTAAAGTATGTTTTGTTTTAGATACTCTCCTGGCATAGTGTACGGCAATTTTACACTTTAAGCCCCTAGGTTTAAAGATAGGTCTATTGATTTGTTATGCAACTTAAAATTAAGTCCCCTGAATTTTGCTAAACTGCAATAGCCTAGAAAAATTCAGGGGACGGTTGCGTGTTGTTTGACTTTTTAGAGGACGGTTGATAATGAACCAGAAACCAACGTTTCTTACGTTGCTACGGGCTTAACTAAAATCGTATCCGCCATGGTGAACACGTCCGGCACACCCTTATAGGTACACCATGCGGGCATTTTGGCGTAGCGATGCGCGACAATGCGGAAACAGCGGATATTTTGATTCACCGAGAGGAAAAAGTCCTTTTTCACAATTTCCCGTTCGCACGGGGCGCACGGAAGGTGGAGCGTATCCGTCAACACAAGATGTTCTTCATCCGGCCCGGTAAAAAGCTCAATATACTCAGGGAACACAATGCCGGAACGATGGTGCGACAAAAAGCCGATGCCAATTTCCCGCACGGGCTGTTCGGCTGGCAAAATAGCCGTTACGTCCAAGTTTTCCAAGGTTCCCAGCCATTCACCGCACAAGAAATCACAGGTGCCGCGCTGGGCAGAAAGTAAACCGTCAACGCCATTGCGGTTAAACACCTCGCGCGGGTCAAATTTGGTGGGGCTTTTCAGGGTCATATCCGTCAAAACAAACTGATACAATGCCCGCTGCACTTCGCTGCACCGTCCGTCCGGCAGGAAAAGCCGGGCAGAAATCAGCGTATCCTTTTGAATGGAAATCGGTTTTTCATAAAGAGGGGAGGCTTGCGTAGGCGTGCTTCCGTCTGTCGTAAAGCGGATTTCTCCCGCTTGCTTTGCAGTGAGTACAATTTCAGCGCAAGTGCCGCAGGGGAAAATGCTCTCTGCCGGGCTGAATACAGGCGCAATCGGCAAAGCGGATTCCGCCGGCTTCCAGTGTGTGGTAACTGTGTCGAGCGCCTGCGGATTGCTGCGATATTCCTCGGTGTAAAAGTTCTCCGCGTCGGCGCCTTCTCCTAAGCGCAAAGCAATCTGGCCGTCTTGCGGCGAAATGCAAAGGCCGTCTTTTCCGGCTTTCATAATGGTGCCTGTTTCCACGGTGAAGTGATAGGCAAAGCCTTCGTGCTGCATTTGAATTTGAGCGTTTTCTGCGGCTTCAAACACGGGCAGGCGGTCAAACAAAAGGCTGTATTCTCCTGTCAGAATCAGCCGGTCGGGAGAAAGCGTAAAGCGCGCCAGCAAACGGTTCTGCGACACTTCCCACAGCTCGGCACAAGCAGATGCGTCGTTTTCTGCATAAAAACGGATGCTTCCCGACGGTTCTGTGCCGTCCTCAGCCAAAAGACGGAGGAACGGACGTTCCCGGCCTTCCTGCGTCCAAAGCTGGGGAAAGAGTATGGGGAGTGCGTCAAAGGTGCTTTTCAGGTTCGTCATGGCGTGGCGAAGATAGCGCGAGGGGTATTGTTCTCGATATAAGAAGAAGTCGCGGATTCTCAAATGGGAATCTTCCCCTAAGAAGCTTAAACGGTAGCAGCTGGAGGCATACCATTGGGTGCAAAGAGAATGCTTTTCGTTCCAGTCGCGGGAGGCTTGCCAAGTCATGGGCGGGGTAATGCGGTATTTTTTCAAAAACCATTCCGCGCTTGCCGCCATCGTTTCCACGCGCAGCTTGCCCTCTTTTGCCAGCTCGGAAATATGTTCCAGCTGGGGAGCAAAGCCGGGCTCAATGTTTTCCCACAAAAAATTGTTTTCCTGACCAACCTGTGCATAGCCGATTCCAAGCGAATCTTCTTCGGTCAGATTGGCGAACATCCACGAAATCCATTGTTTGTCGCGCCCTGTCACCCAAGCAGGTTCCAGCGTAAACACCGTGCCGTTTAAATCTTCGCGCAGATTTTGCTCAAAGCTGTAAATGGGGTCCGGCCCCAAAAGACGAAAAACAGGCACAGAAAGCTGATGCTCCGGCGACTGCGCCGGGATATTTTCGTTCATGCGGCTGGGATAGTAAATGCCGTTGGGGTATCCGCCCCAAAGGGTAAAGCCGTCGGTTCCGATTTGGTCGCGGCAGGTTGCCCCCGCCACAATGCCGTACCGCTCGGCGGCATATTGCAGCGTTACTGTATCCAGCACCCAAGAGCCGATGCTTTTGGGATAACAGCCGAAAACATGGAAAAACTCGTCCATATAAGCGTCAACCAGCCGTTTTCGCTCCTCTGGTTCGTAGCCGATGCTGTAAGCGCTGTTGACGCGCTCGTCAAATTCTTCTGTCACCTGACCACGAAAACGAACGCCCGCCTTTTCGCACATCTTGCGGGTGATTTCCCACCATGCGGAAATTTCGTCGGAGGGGTCGGTGTATTCCCGCAGCAATGCTTGGTAACGCTCGTCGGTTAAAGCGTCATACTTTAAGGCGTAGGTGGTGGGCAGCCCGTATTGGCTTGCAATTTGCATTTGGTTTCGTATGGTGTCGAAATCGTCTTGGATAAAGCGGCTCGGTTCTTCGTGAGATTTGCGGATAAAGTTGTAAATGTTGACAATCACATGTTTTTTCATAACAGCGCCATCCTTTTCGTCATGGTGCAAATATCGCGGCCACAGAGGGGAGTAAAAGGGCCGCAGAAACGCCCCTAATCTATGGGACACGATAGCATAAACAGCGCGCAAAGTCAATGTGATTTAGCAAAGAAAAAAGCCCGGGGCGTTCGCTGTAAACGTGCCGGGCCATAGAGTGTTAGGTGGGTTAAGTTTCAAACGGCAGAACACGAGGGTTTTCCGACGGCTGTGCCAAAAGTGCTTCGGTGTTCTCGCGGTCAATCAGCGGTTTTAAAAGCTCGCTTTGCTCGGAAAGCGAACGGATAATATAACCATAAACGCGGTCGCCGCCGTGGAAGCCGTCAATGTATTCCACATCCTGTGTGTCGGGCATGGAAGTAAAGTCGAAAAACTCACCGCCAACGGCTTCAAAACGTGCGGCAATCTCGCTGTAAAGGGTGTCAAGGTAGCCGTATTTCCCCGTAGCTTCCATCCGTGCAGCCACAGACGGGGGAAACGGCGGCAAAAACCCGACAATCTGAATCTCGTGCTGCTTGCAGAAACCAAGCAAAACGTCAAGCTGTTCCAAGGCAACAGAGTCGGGGGTGTCGCAGCCTTGAAAGCGCAGCTCATCAAAATCAATATTGCGGTAAATGGTGGAAAAATTCTTTTCCGGCTCCTGCAAATTGGCTTGTGCCGTTTTTCCGTAACGGTAGCTGCCGTCCGCAGCAAAGCCGGAGCCGCTTGCCGCAGCCGCCAAGCCGTACACGCCGGGCTTGAGCAGCAGATTGGAGAAAATGGAGAATTTGCCGTCTCCATAGTCAAACCCCAGCCGCAACAGGGTATCGAGCGGGTCCATTTCCAAGTCGCCGAAGCTTAAACCGCCGAAATTCGCCTGACGCCAAGGCGTGTTGAACATGTCTTGGTCAAGCACAACAAGCAAAGTTTTGGGCAAACTTTCCTCGGGAAGTTCCTGCAAAAATTCGGTGTAGTTGGCAATATTTCTCACACCGCCGCCCGCATTGTAAAAGCTTTCAGTGGAAAAGAAATCGCTTGCCAGCTGCATACTGCGGCTCGTTCCCAGCACCAAAAGCTCGGGGGCAAGCTCACTGGTGACGCGGTGCTTATAAGTGAAAAAGTTTTCGTGATGGGCTGTGCCGTACAGTTTCAGCTCACCGCTGACCGTAGCGGGAACAAGCTCATCCATCACGGCCAGCTCGCGCGTGTTGAACATAACGGCGGCTAATAAGCCGTAAAATACCGCAATGGGAAGCAAAAACAGGCTGATAACAGTTAAAAAACGTTTCATGCATCACACCCCCTTAAAATGCAAAATACATGGTGCTGCCTGCGCCCAGACTGCCCCATAAGATGATGCCTGCCATCCAGACGTAGGAAATGCACACCTGCACCCAGCTTTTTTGACGCGCCATCCATGCGGCATAGTCTTCCTGACGCTTGAACCAATCCACAGCGGCCACCGCCAAAACCATGGCGGCGATACGCACGCAAGCCGAAGGGGTTAAGCCCAGCAGCACAATGCTCTCTTTGACATAAGACACCGTGGGCTGAAAATCATAGAATAAATGGGTGAGGATATAGATGATATTGTCTGTGGTAGAACAGGCAAAGAAAATCCAAGAAAAACACACCAAAAGGAAGGTGACAAGCGTGGCCAGCGGTGCGCGCAGACGCAAAAGCGGCCCCGGCGCACTGCCCCAAATTCGTTCGCGAACAGGGCGGGTGAGCGTTCCCACCATCATGTACAGCCCATGTACACAGCCCCATAACAGCATCGGAACAGCGGCGCCGTGCCACAAGCCGCTGACGACGAACGTCAAAAATAAATTCAGCAAATGGCGGGCTTTGCAAACGCGGCTGCCGCCTAAGGGGATGTAGACATAATCTTTCAGCCAGCTCGAAAGAGAAATATGCCAGCGCGCCCAAAACTCTTTGATGGACTGGGAAAAATACGGCGAGCGGAAATTTTCGCAAAGCTCAAAGCCCAGCATTCGCCCAAGCCCGCGCGCAACATCGGTATAGCCGGAAAAATCGGCATAAATTTGTACGGCATATAAGAAAACGGCAAGGATAATGCTCATGCCGTGCAGCTTCTGCGGGTCGTAAAACACCGGCTCGGCAAATGCGGAAATCGTTTGCGCCAAAGCCAGTTTTTTAAACAGACCAAACGCAGCTAGCTGTGCGCCGCCGATCGCTTGCTTTGTGTCAAAGCTGCGCGGTGTGTTCAGCTGAGGCAATAGGTCGCGCGGGCGCGTCAAAGGCCCGGCGGTAATCTGCAAAAACAGGCTGAAAGAAGTCACGCACAAAAGCGCATTGCGCTCCGCCGCGCATTTTTTGCGGTAAACATCAACCAGATAGCTTACCATTAAAAACGTATAGTAGCTGATTCCTGCCGGTGCGCCCCATTGCAGATAGAGCGGGGAAAACGACAGGTGCAGAATGCCGGAAAGTGCAGCAAGGCTGTCGCTGAAAAAGTTGAAATATTTAAACAGCAATAACGGCGCAAGGCAAACCAGCAGTACCGCAGCCAAAACGGGCTTGGTGCGCCGTTTTTCCAGCAGTAGGGCGCCGCCCCAGGCAAGCATTCCCATGGCGAGCAGCAAAAGCAGAAATCCTGCTCCGAACGGGGCATAAAAAGCGCAGCTTGCCAACAGAAGCACCGGCAGACGAAACGAGCGCGGCGCACACCAATAAACCGCAAAGACAGCAGCGAAAAAAACAAAAAAGAGAAGCGAAAAAATCTGCAAGGGTGACACATCCTTATCGTGATTGGTAAAAAAACAATGCACAGAGAAAAAGAAAGTTTTTGACGGGAGGGCGGCAAAGCGCGGAACGCTTACGGCTCATTTTGCCAAAAAGCGTCCAGCGCTTGTGCCAGTGCCTGTGTGTTGGAAATATAGCGCAGGTGCGCCCAATGCGGCGGCATCAGTGCGCGGTAGGCGCTTTGGCGGTAGCGTGCGTCAATGAGCAGCACCATGCCGCGGTCGTGTTCCGTTCGGATGACACGCCCGGCTGCTTGCAGCACCTTGTTCATGCCGGGACAGCGGTAAGCGTAGGCAAAGCCGTCCAGCTCCTGTTCGTTATAGTAGTCGCGCAGTGCATCGGGAACCGCCCCAATTTGAGGAAGCCCGACGCCGATAATCACACAGCCAATCAGCCGCTTGCCTGCAAGGTCAATGCCCTCGGAAAACGAGCCGCCCAGCACGCAAAACCCCACCAGCCCTTCCGAGCGCTGGGCGTGAAATTCATCCAGAAAAGCCGTTTGCTCCTCAGCGGACAGCGACGGCTCTTGCAGCAGCGTTTGCTGGTCAGGGTACTGTGCGCAGAACCTTTCATGGATTTGCCGCAAATAGCGGTAGGAGGGGGCAAACACCAGATAGTTGCCCGCGCGTGCAGAAACGGCGGTGTGAATCATTTCGCACACTTCCTGCAAGGAGCGTTCGCGGTCGGCATATTTTGTGCTGATGCCGTCCGCGCACAGCAAGCAAAGATGCTCGCTTTCAAAGGGGCTTGTCATTGCAAGGCCGCGTGCGTGTTCCAAAGCGCCCAGCGTGCGCATGAAGTAATCCAGCGGGGATAACGTGGCGCTGAACAAAACCCCTGCACAGGCTGCGGAAAAGCATTGTGACAGAAAGTCGGACGCATCCAGACAAAGGCACGAAACGGTGACGTCGTTTTGCTCCAGCGAAATCAGCGTGGTAAAATGGTCGTCATACCATTCGTGCAGCTTTAAGAAAAAGCGTGCGTCAAAGTAAAGCGCCAGCACAAGGTCGTGCGTTTGTCCGGCGCGATGTTCCTCTAAAAATGTTTCTGCAGCGGCACAAAATTCGCCCACCGCTTTCAAAAAAGCCTTGTCCGGCTCGCGGGTGCACCACGCGCTGCGTTCTTCCGTTTGTCCCTGTGTGCGAAAGTCAATCATGCGGCGGTTGACCTTCATCAGCGCCGACGACAGGCGGCGGCTTTGCTTGGCGACGGCCTTTTTTACCTCCCAAAAGCTTTTTTTGCTCAAATGGGCCGAATACATATCGCGGGAACGCTCCACAAGGTTGTGCGCTTCGTCTACTAAAAGAATAGCCTCGCCGCCTTGCTCTCCCTGTGCAAAAAAGCGTTTCAGCCGCACCACGGGGTCAAACACATAGTTATAGTCGCATAAAATACAGTCACAGTGGGAGGAAACGTCCAAAGCCAGTTCAAACGGGCAGAGCCGTTCCTTTTCGGCAAAGGCGGAAAGCGCGTTCGGGGAAAAGTCGTCTGTTTCATCCAAAAAGCGCAGCAGTGCTTCGTTGATGCGGTCATAATAACCCTCTGCCCGCGGGCAGTCCACTGGATTGCACGACACACGTTCCATCGGGCAGATTTTTTCCTTGGCGGTCAGCACCACGCTTTTCAGCCGCAGCGGTGTTGATGTGCTGTGCATTGTGCTGCGCAAAAGCGAAAGCGCGCTTTGTGCGGCCTCTCGCGTTGCGTTTTTGGCGGTTAAATAAAACACCACGCTGCCTGTGCCTTCTCCCATGGCCTTCAAAGCGGGGAATAGGGTGGAAAGCGTTTTTCCCGTTCCGGTAGGAGCAACGGCAAACAGCTGGGCACCCTTGCGAATGGTGCGGTAAACGGCCCCGGCCAGTTCATACTGTCCCTTTCGGTAAGAGGGAAATGGAAAGCGCAGCGCCGAAAGGCTTTGTGTGCGCAGCCCGAGCCAGAGGGTGCGGCGCTCTTGCCACGGCGCATATTGCAGCAAGGTATCAAGCACAAATTGCTCCAGATCTTCTTGAGAAAAGCGTTTGCGGTGACGAATAATCTCCTCGGTGTCGGCTTGCACATACGTCAGCTGCAAGGTGACATGAGCCAAATGCTCGGCTTTGCATAAAAAAGCGCCGTAACACTTTGCCTGCGCCCAATGTGCGGCGGAAAAATCTTCGGTGAGCAGCTCTGCCGGCGCACACGTTGTTTTGATTTCGTCAATCACGGTTTCGCCGTTTTCGGTGAAAATGCCGTCGGCGCGTCCTTCCAGCTCATACTGAGTCCCCTCCACGACAAAGCAGCCTTTCAGCACCACCTCGGCGCGGTAATCGCCTCGGGCTTCCTTTTGCAGTTTTCGATGAAGGCGGCTGCCCTCATTGGCGCGGTCAAACCCGCCGAAACGGTTGTCAATGGAGCCGCTTCGGTGAATCAGCTCCACCAATTCACGCACAGATAAATGAACGGTCTGATCTGTCAAAGGTACGCTCCTTTCCGCCGAAAGAAATGAAAATTCCCCCGGCGCTGTTTGAAACACCGGGGGTGGAAAAGCATTATCCCAAAATGATTTCGCCTTCGCTCGGGCCGCCTGCTGCGTTGCTCTCGTCGGTATCAATGTGCATTGCAGTGGCAAATTTCTCGCTCACGCGGATAAACACGTCGTCAAACACCAGTTTTCTGCCGTTGCCGCCGCAGGAAACCTTCACAACGTCCTTATCCTTCACGCCGGCTTTTTCAGCGTCAGCCGGAGTCATGTGGATGTGGCGTTTTGCGGCAATCACGCCTTCGGTCAGCTCAACCTCACCGGCAGGACCAACCAGCTTGCAGCCGGCCGAACCAGCGATGTCGCCGGACTCACGAACCGGTGCGGCAATGCCGATGCTGCGTGCATCGGTCAGGCTCAGCTCCACTTGAGAAGCGCTGCGAACCGGACCGAGGATGGAGACGTTTGCCAGCTCTTTCTTCGGGCCAACAACAGTCACGCGCTCGTTAGATGCAAATTGGCCGGGCTGAGAAAGCTCTTTTTTCACAGTCAGCTCGAAGCCCTTTCCGAACAGCGTTTCCAAATGCTCTTGGGTAACATGTACATGGCGAGCCGAGGTTTCAACTAAAACTTTCATTTTCCAAACTCCTTTTTCTATGGGCAGCGCAGCTCGTGCGCGCTCTTTTGTAGCGGGGCGGCACAGCGGCCGTCCTTACTTCTATTTTAGCAATCCTTCTTGGAAACTGCAAGAGGTCTGTGCTATAATTTGAAAAAAGAAACACGGAGGGACGCTGTTTATGGAGTTTGAAGCGCTGAAAGAAAGCTGTCTTGCCTGCCAAAAGTGCGGGCTGTGTGAAACAAGAAAGAACGTGGTATTTGGCGAGGGGGTGCCCGATGCCGAGGTGATGTTCATTGGCGAAGGCCCCGGCCAAAATGAGGACGAACAGGGCAAGCCGTTCGTGGGGCGCTCGGGACAATTATTGGATCAATACCTGCACGCCATTCATCTCAGCCGCGAGAAAAATATCTTTATTACCAATATTGTCAAGTGCCGCCCGCCGGAAAACCGCGACCCGCTGCCCGCCGAATGGGATGCCTGCATTCCGTACCTGCGCGAGCAGTTTCGCATTATCCGGCCCAAAATCATCGTGTGTCTGGGGCGCATTGCGGCACAGCGGCTGATTCGCCCTGATTTCAGCGTGATGAAAGAGCATGGGCAGTGGGAGCTGAAAAACGGCACATGGTTTACCGCTACGCTGCACCCTGCGGCGCTGCTGCGCAATCCACGCAACAAACCGCTTGCGTTTGAAGATTACGTTGCCATCCGCACAAAAATTGAAGAAGTGTGTACACGCACCTACAACCAGTAAAATATCTCTTTGTAAAGAAAAATTCTTTTTTTGCAAGGCCGCCAGTAGCAAAATTCCTCTTTTGACATAGGATGGAAGCAAAAGGGGTGTTTTGTATGGTGAAAAAGGCGGAATATTTTTTGGCAACACCAGCGCCATCCGGTTTTTGTGCGCTGTTTGAACAGGCTTTTTTTGCGCCCGAGGAGGGCATGGTGATGCTGTTGAAAGGCAGTGCGGGAAGCGGAAAATCCACATTGCTCAAAAAAGCGGCAAACATGCTGGAGGATATGGGGCTAGAGGTGGAGCGCATTCGCTGTGCTTCTGCGCCGGACTCGCTGGACGGTATCCTTTGTCCGGCGGTAAAGCTGGCGGCGTTTGACGCAACCGCGCCCCATGTCATCGAACCGATTTTGCCCGGTGCGTTTGAGCATATGGTCACGCTTTATGACACTGTTTGTGAAAACGAGCTGTGTGAACAGCGCGAGGTGCTTTGGTTTCACGAACAGGAAGCAAAAAAATACCGGATGCGCGCAGTGCGGTACTTGACGGCGGCAGGCTGCTTGCTGGACGATACAGCCCGCACGGCGCGCTGCTGCACCGATGAGCCGAAAATCCTTCGCTGTGCCGCTTCTTTGGCAAAGCGTTATTTGACGGCGCCGGGCGGCACGGGCGAATGTGAAGTGCGTCTTTTGGATGCCATGACACCGCAGGGGGTTGTCTGCTTGGAGCAAACGGTTTACGCTCTGGCGGATACCGTTGTAGCGCTGGAAGACGAGTGGGGCGCAGCTGCACCGGTGCTGATGGAGGCGCTGTGCCGCATGGCGACGTCGCAGGGGCTTGATGTGGTGGCGTGCCGCGACTGTTTTTCGCCCCAGCAGCAAATCCGGCACTTAATCGTGCCGTCATTGAGGCTGGCTTTTGTGACAGTCGGCGGCGTTTATCCCGCGCCTTCGCGGGTATCGCGCACCATTCACGCCAAGCGCTTCACCAATATGGACGGCATTCGCGCCCGCCGCAATCGGCTGCGGTTTAACCGCAAAAGCTGCCGCGATTTGCTGCTGCAAGCGTCTGAAATGCTGCGGGAAAGCGCTGCACATCATGCCGAGCAAGAGCGCATTTACACTCATGCCATGAAGGTGGAGGCGCTGGATGAGCGCACGCGGCAGGTGCTGGAATACCTGCGCAGTTATGCTGTGCAAAAAAAACAGGGGTAACACCGTACCTTTTGAAGCATACGGCGCAGACTGCAAACTTTTGCTTGCAATCTGCGCCGTTTTATATTATAATGGAATCTGTTCACCGGACAGGGCGGAAAGTGTGCTGTTCGGCATGCAGAGGGCGGGCCCTGTGCGATGGAGCCCCGTGAACCGTGTCAGATGGGGAACCAAGCAGCACTAAGCGACGGTTTCCATGCGCCACAGTTTTCCTGTCCTCTGTATGCCGAACCGCATAACGGCGAAATTGCCGCGCCGTGTTCGGTTTATTTTTTGTCAGGAAGGTGAGGGGCGATGTACCGCGCGCTTTATCGAAAATGGCGTCCCGCCGCATTTCGGGATGTCGTCGGCCAGCAGGCGATTACGACGGCGCTGAAAAATCAGCTTTTGCACGATAAGGTAGCCCATGCCTATCTGTTTACCGGCACGCGCGGCACGGGCAAAACATCCTGCGCGAAAATTTTCGCCAAGGCGGTCAATTGCCCCAACCGAACAGATGCCGACCCTTGCAACGAGTGCGCCGTGTGCCGAGGCATTGACGACGGCAGCGTGTTGGACGTGGTGGAGATTGACGCTGCTTCCAACAATGGCGTGGACAATATCCGCGATTTGCGTGAGGAAACGGTTTATACGCCCAGCGAGGGGAAATATAAGGTATATATCATCGACGAGGTGCACATGCTGTCCACAGCGGCGTTTAACGCCTTGCTGAAAACGATGGAAGAACCGCCGCCCCACGTCATTTTCATTTTGGCAACTACGGAAATCCACAAGGTTCCGGCGACCATCCTTTCGCGCTGTCAGCGGTATGACTTTAAGCGCATTGACGTCGAGGACATTCAAGCGCGGCTGTTGGAAGTGGCCGGCCATGAGAACATTCAGCTGGACGAGCCCGCCGCCGGGTTAATTGCCCGCTTGGCGGACGGCGCCATGCGCGATGCGCTTTCCATTTTGGATACCTGCGCGGGCGTCAGTGAACAAGTGGACGAAGCGCTTGTGCGTAAAATGGCCGGTGTGACGGACAGAAGCTATTTGTTTGAGCTGTCGGACGCGCTGGCGAGGCAGGATGCCGTGGCGGTTTTAACGCAGATTGCTTCGCTGCGGCAGGCTTCCGTTGATATGAAGCGTCTGTGTGATGAGCTGATTGTGCATTATCGTAACTTGATGCTGGCGGCGGTACCCGGCGCCCAGAATTTGCTCAGCGGCATCAGCCGTGAGGAGCAAGAGCAGTATGAACGCCACGCGCAGAATATTTCTGCCGCACAAGCCGTTCAGTGCATTAAAACGCTGTGCGCTGCACTAGATAAGATGGGAAAGGGCATCGATGCACGCATTGAGCTGGAGCTGGCAGTATACGAGCTGTGTTACCCGACACCCGCCGTGCAAGCTGCGCCCAGCCCGGCCGCTTCCACCGTTCACAGCGCACCGGCGGCATTTGCCACAGCCCCGGCTGCTGCACCGCGCAGCGCCCAAGCCTTTGCTGCTTCGCCCGCTGCTGTCGCACCGGCTGTACAAAAAGCGCCTGTTGCTGCGCCGCAGACCTCGCCGGAACATTCCGCCGCTGTGAACCAAGGGCAAGAAACACCGTTTGAGCCGTGGGTCAAGGTGTTGGAAGTGATGAAGGGAAAGGACAAGCTCCTTTCCGCCGCACTCAAGGACAGCCATGCTTATTATGACGGCAAGCGCGTGCTGATTGACGGCAGCGAGCTGTTTTTGGAGTATATGCGAAAGAACGAGTTTTCCACAGAAATGGTGAAAAGCGTGCTGGAGCAGGTGACGGGCGTGCGTTATCCCATCGGCCCGTATAAGAAAAAAGCAAAACAGCCAACCATGAGCGAATCAACAACGGCTGACGCCACGCTCGAACAGCTGAGCAATGCAGGTGTTGACGTTGTTTATATCAATGAAACAAAAGGAGAGTAAATCATATGAAAGCAAGACTTCCCGCAGGATTTGGAAAGCAGAATATCAACCAGCTGATGCAGCAGGCACAAAAAGTGCAGGAAATTATGAAAGAGAAGCAAGCCGAGCTGGAGGCAACAAATTATGACGTCACTTCCGGCGGCGGTATGGTGCAGCTCACTATGAACGGCAAGCACGAAGTGGTCAGCATCAAAATCAATCCCGACGTGGTTCAGTCGGACGACATCGAAATGCTGGAGGACTTGGTTGCCGCCGCAGTAAACGAGGCCGTGCGCGTGGTGGACGAGGCTTCCGAAAATGAGATGAACGCCATCACCGGCGGGTTGAATATCCCGGGGCTTTAATGCACCGAAATGAGGCGCAGGAATGGCGTATCAAGCAGCGCCGCTGGAGCGGCTGATTGAACAATTTGCAAAATTGCCCGGCATTGGGCGAAAAGGTGCAACGCGCCTTGCGTATCAGGTGCTGGCGATGGACCGTGCGCAAGCGTTGGAGTTTGCGCAAGCCATCGAGCAGGCACATACCAAAATTCATCGCTGCCGCGTCTGCCAAAATTTTACCGAAAATGAAGTGTGTTCCATTTGTGCTGACGAAAACCGCGACAAAAGCACGATTTGTGTGGTGGAAACGCCGCGCGATGTCACGGCGTTTGAACGCACACGCGAATATCGCGGACTCTATCATGTGCTGCATGGGCTGATTTCTCCGATGGACGGTATCGGCGCAGAGCATTTGACGGTAAAAGAGCTTTTGGCACGGCTGACGGAAAGCGAAGTGAAAGAGCTGATTATGGCGACGAATCCCACCGTAGAGGGGGAGGCGACCGCCATGTATCTTGCGCGGCTGGTGAAGCCGTTTGGCATCAAGGTTACACGCCTTGCTTACGGCTTGCCCGTGGGCGGCAACTTGGAGTATGCCGACGAGGTGACGCTGGGACGCTCTTTGGCGAACCGCGGCGAGTTGTAAGGCTCGACAAAAAGCGCTTGACTTTTGCGTGGAAAAAGCGTATTCTTATAGAACCTTTTGGAAAGGGGTGACAAAATGGCCAAAAACGATGCAATTAAACAAGTGGCGGTGAACCGCAAGGCGCGTCATGACTATTTTGTCATCGAATCGCTGGAAGCGGGAATTGCCTTGGTGGGTACCGAGGTGAAAAGCGTCCGCACCGGTGAAGTGAACTTGAAGGATGCTTGGGTCGAGGTCGAAAACGGCGAGCTGTTTGTGTTGGGAATGCACATCAGCCCCTATGAAAAGGGCAATATTTTCAACCGTGACCCCGTGCGTAAGCGCAAGCTTTTGGTGCATAAGCGCGAAATCCGCCACTTAGCACAGGAGAAAAAGCTGAAAGGATACACGTTAATTCCGCTTCAGCTTTATTTGAAGCAAGGGCGTGTTAAGCTGGAGCTTGGCCTGTGCAAAGGTAAAAAGCTGTATGATAAGCGGGCGGATATTGCCGAGCGCGACGCAAAGCGCGTGATGGATCGTGCGCTGAAAGAGCAGCGGCGCTGAGCGCCTTTTTTAAAAGCCGGAGCTTCGGCACACAAATTTGCTCATACAGTCTGTCTTTCCCCGGCAGACTGTCAATATGGGGATGTAAAGGTTTCGACGGGGAGAGGAAAGCGAGAGCAGCGGGTAGTGTTCGGGGGACACACTTTAAACTCCTCCAAAAAAATAGCTAACAACAATAAATTAGCTGTCGCTGCCTAATTATAGGCGGCTGTCCTGCCCACTCCGGCACCGTGTGGGGTCAGGGCATCATTGAGGTGCCGTACGTGAACAGCCCTAAGCTTTGCAGGCTGTCATGACTGAATGAAGCTACCAATGCACCGGCGTGTTTATCCGCTTGATGCAAAGGGAATGTTGTAGATAAACTGCACCCGGAGATACTAGCGTGGACCTCTTTTCGGACACGGGTTCGACTCCCGTCATCTCCACCAGATGAACCCCAGATGAACCCATTGGTTTGTCTGGGGTGATTTTATGTCTATGACTTTTTTGCCCAAATTTAGAGTTGTAGTAAAAGAGAGTGGTTCTGCCAATGTCTAGAAGGAAAAAGAATAAAAAACAAGCGGAAGTAAAAAAGGAACAAGCTCCTATCGCTTCAAAATCGACCTCTATATGTTCAGAGGAATTAAAACAAATTATGGTTGCAGCTATTTTGGAAGCAGAAGAAATCAAGCAAACAAAAATTGCGCAACAGTATCAAAAAGAAAAAGAAGAATGGTCAAGGCTGTTTGGAGAAGAGGATTATTCCGAGTTTCAAGGATTGCAGCGTATAAAGTTGGAGCTGCAATGCCTTGCAAGAGTAATTAAAAAAATAATTACGGTGAAAGATTGTGAAATAAAGGAAAGCTTTTGTTCCGAAAATATGATAAAAGCGATCATCATAGTGATCTTCTTATTCGCAGAGTACATAGCTTATTTTGGAACAATACTGTTTCTTTTAGGTGTATTCTACCAACTATCCGGTGATGCGGAAGGCTCAAAATGGCTTTCAGTTGTCTGGTTGGCGTTTGGCTTTTTTGCCTTTCTGGGGGCAAGGCTGTTTCGTACTATCAAAATTGAAATTAAAAAAATGGAAAATCGTGACAGATTGTTTGCACTCAGTGGGCATATTGTAGCTTTCGTTTCGATGATCATTGCGCTTGTCGCTTTGTTTAACAGTTGAAAATAATTTTTCTAAGCATTAATGCAAGGTCAAAATGAGTTTGTTCGGCGAAAAAGTTTCCAAATGAACAGAGGAACAGGGCGTCCTGGCAAGCTGGCCGGGACGTCCTGTTAACTTTTTTCTTTTTTACTTTTCTAATTGCTATGGCGAGTGGATGCATATGGAATGAGATACCGTTTGTATCCCACGGCCATGAGGCATTTTTATCCAATAAAAGCATTGCGTTCGGGATGCATCATCCGGACGGCGCCGGTATGGGCGGGGTTGCTTTTTAAAACACGTGCAAGCTCCTGCTCGGCTCGGGCGGTTTCCCCCAATCCCAGACAGCCAAGCCCGATTAAAAAGCGGCAATGCAGTTTATTGCGTGTGGTGAGGTCTTCTTCAAAAAGCTGAAGCTCGGGAAGCGATACGGCAAAGTAGTCGATACGCACCTCGTCAAACAAATGGGTTTCGCCGTAGTCGACCAGCTGATGAAAGCATTTTAAGGCTTCGCTATGACAGCCGAGCGCCTCGTGTGCAAGGCCGCGGTACAAAATCATATCGGCGGGCTGGTCGTTATAGTACATCGCGCCCGCAGGTGTGCTGTCGCCTTCGGCGGCTTTTTTAAAAGCGCTGTGTGCGGCAGTTTCGTCACCGAGTTTGCGCAGACAGACCCCTAAGAGATAATAGATGTCATTGTCCTTTTGCCCTTCCAGTTTGCCTTCTCCCAAATTGTGGGGGAATACAAGCGCTTGATGCAAAAGCGGCACAGCGTCGGTGAAACGGTTTTCAGCCATTGCATGGCGTGCCGTACCCAACAGCGCACAGACATACTGTTTTGTCACCTTGCCTTCGCCGCCTTCCCACGGGTGGAAATGACGCTGCATCAGCATGGCATATGCTTCTTCAAAGCGGCCTGTCAGATTTAACAAGGTGATGAACTCTGCACAAAGGTCATCCCGCTGGAGCATAGTTTCTTTGTATGCGCGCAAATGTTCCAGACGTTCAGACGGCGCAATGCCGAGCTTTTTGTACAGCTGATCCAATTCCAGCAGCACACGGGCATCGGTAACATCCAGTGCAAAAGCACGCTCCAACGCGCTGCGGGCCTTCTGCGGTTCTTTGCACTATTGTAGTACACCAGCGAAAGGTTGCGCCATACGGTGGGGAAACGGCCGTCCAACTGGGCGGAAAGCTCCCACAGATGCTGTGCTTCCTCATAGCGGCGTTTATCATAGAACAAGCAGCCAAGGTAGTACGGGGCGCGTGCATCCGTTTGATTGCGATTTAAAGCAAATGAAAGTACTCTTACATCCTCAAGCCGATTGGGGAAACAGCAGCGGGGGCTGCGGTTGGCGGCTTCGGCGAGTACCTCGGCTGCGTCGGCAGAATTGCCGCTTTGCTCCAGATAAAACGCTTCATAATACTTGAGCATCGGTGACGCGGCACTGCATAACCGCAGCGTTTCGATTGCGTGGGTATAGAACCCTGCTTCGGCAAAATCAATGGCACACTCGATAAAGCTGCTGGCCCGGTTGCCCATCAAAGCAAGAGTTTCGTCGTGGGGCAAATTCGGCCATTTCCCGAACCAGACGGGAACGGTAATCGAAGGGGTCAAGCCGCAGATTATCCTCAAGCTGCGTGAGTGCCGCTTCGTTTCGTCCAAGCTGCAAAAGGATCTGTGCGCGCAGACCGCGTGCTTTTAAGTTGTGCGCGTTTTTCACAAGGGAGCGTTCTACATGCGCCAGCGCTTCTTCCCAGCGGTTTTGACGGCAGCAGATTGCGGCAAGGTAGTAAAACCCCATTTCCTGCTGTGCGGCGCTCCAAACAGATTTATAAAATGCGTCAAAGGCTTCTTCCTCTTTTTCCTGATACAGAAGGGAAAGCTCAAGGCCAAAATACGGCTCACTGTTCCACGGGTTGGGGTTTTTCCAGGTGGAACGCTCGACGGCGGCGCGGAAATGCGTTTCTGCTTCGGCAAAACGTGCGCGGCGCAGCAAAAGCATCCCATAGGCGGTATTCAGGCGAATATCACCTTTATCACGGCGCAGACCTTCCAGATAGTAGTCCTCCGGCTGATACGTTGCGTGGCGGTATTGCTCAAGGTGCTGTCCGGTGAGATATAGTTCTTCACAGGTTGCAATTTGTGCAGGGTCAAGCGCGGGCTGTGCCGGAGCAGGTACCGGCTCCACTGTTTTTTCACGCGGAGCACAGGAAAGAATGGTGCGTCCCTCTGCGTCTGTAAGCGTTAAGGTAAGCGCGTGTGCGGGCAGTGCGGTGGGTATACGCTCCTTCAAGATTTGCGAGGGCGACAGCGTTACAGTGCGCTCAAATAAAACCTTGTCGTTTGTGCGCAGAGTGACGCGCGCGTTTTCGAGAACACCGGTGGCGTAAACGCACACATGCGCCTCGCCTGTCTGTACGTCCAGCCCCAAAAACGGCTTCTGTGCTGGCGTTTTGCACACAGCCTACTTTTTTGTAGGGCATGAAATACTGTGTGAATGTTTTTTACTCGAAAGGAGCCAGCCAAGTGAAGTCGGGTTGATTTTCGGTAAACATGCCGGTCATCAGCTCGATATACGGGCCGTTTTCGTCTGTCAGGTTGCGGTCCCATGCTTGGCCGAGGTCACCGCAGCCCCACGTCCACTGCTTCTTGCCTGGGGAAACATGGTGGTCGGCAATGTGAAGAATGCCCGCTTCTTTTTCATAATCGTAGCCGCCCACAAAGTCGTAGTCGGAATAATAAGCCATGTACGAGGTGGGGACAGGAATATTTTTATACCGGGAAATATCCATACCGGCGCCGTAATCGTGCTTATGGTAAGTGCCGGTAGCAATGGGAAAGCGTGAAACATCGCGTTTTCCGTGGTCCATCACGGCGTGAACATCCGGCGGGAAGATAGATTGTGTGTGATCGTTGACAGGAATTGCGGGGTTAGCCCACCACAGGAACGTTTGCGGCAGATTGGTGCGGTTATAAAGCTGGCCCTTAATTTCGATATATGCTTTATCGGGGTAGAGGGTAAAGCTTGCCATACCCTTTGTGCCATACATTTGATCGACCTCGCTGACGCGCACTGTGCAGCTGCCGTCGGCGTTTTGCTCCAGTACGCAGTCGGTGGGGGAGTAAGTAGTGGGGCGGTGGTGCTGAGGCCAGTTAAATTCAATGCCGCCGCTGATCCATGGGCCGGTAAGTCCCACCAGAGCCGGTTTGATGACGTGGTTATAATAAACAAAATCATAACCGTTGGTTTTGTCGTAAGCACGCTGAATGCGTCCGCCCAGCTCCGGCAGAATCATCACGCGCAAATAGTCGTTTTCCAAAAAAAAACGGCTTGATAGGGACAGTCTTGCTTTTCGTCCAGAATTTTATCAATGACAGGGTAGGGATAAACCTTTCCTGAGCTGCCCTGATAGACGCGCTTTTCTAAAAACATGGGATTTTTGTCGGCCAAAGGCTGGGCTTTTTTTCCTTTATCGTGTATAATAAGGGAGATTCAGTTTTGATATAGCCCAGAAAATCTGTCTTGGCGGCAATGGCGTATTTTCAACCAAAAGTGCATATTGCTTGAGGAATACGCGATACAGGTTTTCTTTTATATCGACCCAGAGAAACGGAGGTTTCATGATGAATGACGTTTACCATTTTCAAGTTAATTTAGGCGGAATGTTGGACATTCTGTCTAACCACCTTTACAAAAGCCCTGACGTATTCCTGCGGGAATTGATGCAAAACGGCATTGACGCAATTACCATGCGGCGCAAACAAGATCCGAATTGGAAAGGCGGGCAGATTGCCATTCAAGTGGAACCGGGCGAAAGCTTAATGCTGCAAGATAACGGCGCCGGTTTGAGCGAAGAAGGCATTCATCGCTTTTTGGCGGTGATTGGTCAATCGTCGAAAACGGAGCTTGTCAACGGAAAACTCCCGGAAGATTACATTGGACGATTCGGCATTGGTTTGTTGTCCTGCTTTATGGTTTCCGATTCCATTGTGGTGCATACGCGCCCGGCACAGGGCGGGCCAGCGCATGTTTGGACGGGATATCCCGACGGTACTTATACTTTGCAGCCGCTGGAAGACTGCCCCGTTGGAACTACCATTATTCTCACGGCAAAGCCGGGCATGGAGCGTTATTTTCAAGCAAGCAAAATTGAGGAGCTTGTGCGCTATTATGGCTTGGCGCTGCCTGTTCCCATTTATCTCAACGGAAGCACGAAGCGCATCAACAGTCTGCCGTCTGATTTTTCCGGCGTGAGCCGTGAGCAGCTGCTCAGCTTTGGCGAGTGGGTGTTTCAAGAAAAGTTTTTGGAGGCCATCCCCATCCGAACGCCGCACCTCAGCGGTGCCGCTTATGTGCTGCCGTATCGAACCGATCAATCCGTCAAAAACAGTCACCGCATTTACCTAAAACAAATGCTGCTCACAGAGAACGGCGAGCGCATTTTGCCGCCGTGGGCATTTTTCCTGCGCTGTTTTTTAAATACACGCAACTTGCGCCCCACCGCTTCCCGTGAAGATTTTTATGAGGATGAAGCGTTGGACGAGGCACGGCAAGAGTTTGTGCAGGTGGTTCGCGCCTATTTGGCAAATCTTGCCCAGAAAAACCCCGAGCGTTTGCGCACGATTGTTGAGGTACATGAACAAGCGATTAAAGCGATGGCAGTTTGGGACGAAGAATTGTTCCGCATTTTTATTGACTATCTTTCTTTTGAAACGAGTGAGGGAACCCTGACGGGCGCGGCGCTGAAACAAGCCGAGGAAGCTTTTTGGGTGCATTCCGTGCCGCGCTATCAGCAGCTTCGCTCGCTGTTTTTGGCGCAGGGGCGGCTGTTGATCTGCACTGGATATGTCAGCGACCAAGAGCTGATTGAGCAATTGGCAAAGCGCTTTCAGCTTCCTATTCATCCCCTGCGCGAAGAAGACATGGAAACAGTGCTGAATGAGGTGACTTCTCAGGAAAAGGAGCAAGCGGAAACGCTGTTAACCGCCGCGGATAATGCATTGCAAGCGTATGACTGCCGCACCCAGCTGTGCCGCTTTCTTCCCGCCGATTTGCCGGCCTTGTACGCGCTGAGCGACCAGGTACAGTTTTTGCGTCAGGTACAATCGGCGCAGGAGAGCAGTACCGGCGTCTTTTCGGATGCGCTGGCCTTCATGTTGGAAGGAATTGAGGAAAAGCCGTTGGCGAGTTTGTATCTCAATGCCAATAATACCCTCATTCGCCGCCTGATGCATATGCAGGATGAAGCATTGCTCAAGCAAACCATAAAAATTCTCTATGTGCAATCGCTGCTTGCCGGCGGTCACTCGGTGCAGGGTGAGGAGCTTCGGGCGCTCAACGGCGCGCTGATGATGCTTTTGGAGCGCATTTCTTATGAAGAATGGGAACAAGAGAACGAGGATTAAAACGTCGGATCGGGGGAATATAGGATGGCTGAAAGTGAATTGCAGCGGATGTTTAACCATTATGTAGCGCTGCCGCATGGTGCAGAACGCATTCGTGCGAAGCAAGAGGCGTTAAAGCGGTCAGATGAATTGGATGATTTGGGCTGGCGGCTTGCCAACCGCCGCAACCTCGCTCTCGAAGAGTTTTTTCATGGCGATAAGGCGAAAGCGCTGCCGGTGATTGCAGAATATATAGAGATTTTTGAAAGAAATCTTGCAAATGGCAGGATGGTGCCGACAGAGAACCGCGTTGAAGGTTATTTGCGTATGCTGGATATGGCGCTGGAAGTGTTTGAAACGCTGCCGCAGCTGCCGATGGAGCAGTGGAGAAAAATGGAAGAAAAGTACTGGAGTGCCATGCAGCGCTACCACTATGGCAAAGCGGACTATTTTCAAAAGAAATTCAACCAGCTTCTGTGCGAAGGAAGTGTGCAGGAAGCAGAGGAATTTTATCGCATGTGGGAAGAAGAGCAGCAGACAAATCACGATCAGGTGGTAGACTGTGAAGGATGCATTCAATATTTCCGCGTGCGTCACGCGCTGGTGCAAAACGACTGGGACGGTGCCGTCAAAGAGGCGCAGCCCCTGCTTGGTGACGATCCCGGTTGTTCGCAGCAGCCGTGGCGTGTGCTGCACCTGTTCATGACAGAAAGCCGTGACAGGGGCAGCCGCTCTAGCGTAAAAGAGTACGGAAAAAAGCTGCGCATGCGCTTGGACTGGGACGAAAATGCCGATGCCATGGAGCTGCTGGCATATGACGCATTGTTTGACCTTTCCCATGGGTTGAAAGCAATCGAATCTTGCTTGGAGCGAGTTTTGGAAAAATGGGATTACTTGCAGCGCTGGAGACATTTTTTAGAAACGTCCTTGCTATTGCAGCAAGCGGCTCGTGAACACGAAACGCTCTCGCTTATGCTGCCGCAGCAGCTCGGCTGCTATCGGGAAGATGGGCAATATCACCCGGCAGAGCTATCCCAATGGTTTTACGAGGAAGCGCTCAAAATTGCTCAAAAATTTGATGAAAGAAACGGCTTTCCCTATTATCAAAATGCAATGGAAAAAGCGCGGGCGGGAATGAAGCAAATGACAGACGCAATGGAAAAAGCGAAACACTCTAACCAATAGAATGGAGGCGATGACGAGGTGATGGAGGAAGAACTTTATGGGCTGTTTGAACGCTACACAGCAATGCCGCATGGGTCAGAACGCATTGATGCCATCCGCGAAGCGGTAAAGAAGGCGGATGAATGGGGCGATGACTATTGGCGGCTGAAAAATCGTTATCAACTTGCAATTGAGCAGTATCGTTATGATGATTCGGGAAAGGTACTGCCCATGATTGCGGAATATGTGGCGATTTTTGAAAAAAAGTATTTTGATACAGGAAAAAGCCCAACGCACCAACAGCTCGACGACTATCTTTATTTGTTGGATTTGTCGTTGAATGTTTTCGGAATGCTGCCGCAGCTGCCGCTGGCACAGTGCAGACAGCTGGAAGAACAATATTGGAATGCGCTGAAGCGGTTCGGGTATGGGAAAGCCGATTATTATGACCGTCGATATTTTCAGCTGCGTTATGAAGACCGTTTGGAAGAAGCAGAAGAAGTTTTCGAGCTTTGGGAAAAGGAACGGCAGGGAAATGCGCATCAGGTGACCTCTTGTGAGGGATGCATTAAGAGTATTCAGATAAGACACAAGCTGCATCAAGGAAAGCGGGACGAAGCCTTGAAGCTGGCAAGACCGCTGATGGACGGCACCATCCAATGCAGCTATGAGCCCTGGCGCTCGTTGCGCCTTTTTATGAATAACAGCCGCAACCGCGGAGAGCGCGGGGGAATGAAATACTACGGCAGACAGCTGATTCGCCGTTTGGGCTGGGATGAGAATGCCGACGAAATGTCGCTTTTGTCGTATGATGCTTTGTTCGACCTTCCGCGCGGATTTAAAACGGTGGAAACATCACTTGGCAAGATTTTTGGCGAGTGGGATCAAGGCAGCCGCTGGAGAGGCTTTATGGACGCTTGGCTCTTTTTTTCACAGGCTGCCCATACTTATGAAACCGTTTCTCTTGCAATGCCCGAAAGCTTCCCTCTTTACCGTGAGGACGGCGAGTACAATACGGCGGAGCTTGCCCAGTGGTTTCACGAAGCCGCGCTGGGAATTGCCCGAAAATTTGACGAACGCAACCATTCTTCTTATTATCAAAATAAAATGCAAAGAGCGTGGGATGGAATGCAGAAAATGACAGGTGGAGGCAATGAGTGAACAAAAGCGTTTAAAAGACCGATATAAGGCAATGCCGCACAGCTCGGCCAGACTCCAAGCCATTCAGCAAGCGGTGCAAAAAGCCGATGAGCAAAAAGACCGCGAATGGCAAATTACGCATCGGTATGAGCTGGCAGACGAGCTGTATTTCTACGGTGACAGCGCAAAAACGCTGCCCATCATAGCACAGGCAGCAGCGCTGTTTGAACAAGAACCGATAGAAAGTAAAGTTTATGATTATTTGTTTTCGTTTTACGAGGCACTTGGCGTTTGGCATGACCTTCCTCACCTTCCGCTGGAACAACGGGAACAAATGGCCCAAAAGTTTTTTGATGTGTTAAAGCAATACGGCTATCAAGCCTCGTTATACCATGAAACGCAATACAACCAGCTGATGGCGGAAGGCAGACAGGAAGAAGCGGAAAAGGAATATGAGCTGCGCTTTGCTGAGCAGCCGGGAGTCAGGCAGACGCTGTCACGCTGCAAGGCATGTGCGCAGAGTATGCGCGTACTTCATGCGATTGACCATGAAAATCGCGAAGAAGCGATGGAGCTGGCAAAGCCGCTTTTGGACGGAACCCTTTCTTGCAGCACAGAGCCATGGTGCGCACTGAATCAGCTGTTTGAATTTGCTTGGAGCCAAGGGAATCGCGCTGACGTTCAATTTTTTGGTGAGCGGCTGCTTCAGCGCTTGGCATGGGACCCTTATGCGCAGGAATCCGATGTGCTTTGCTGCTATATTCTATCCCATATTAAGGAAGGGCTGAAAGCTTTGGAGCGAACCCTTCCCGAGATTCTTCAAAAGTGGAGCCAGCGAGAACGGCAGGATTATTTTCAAAGTGCTTGGCTGCTGTTGACGCGGGCGGCACAAACGGATGAAACGCTTTCGCTTTCTTTGCCGAAAGAATTTGCCCTTTACCGTGAGGATGGCCGTTATAACGCCGCGGAATTGGCCCAGTGGTTTTATGAGCAGGCACTGGACATTGCAAAGAAGTTCGATCAGCGCAATGGTTATCCTTACTATCAAAACCAGATGGAAAAGGCAGGGCAAGGTTTGCAAGCTATGATGGCGCAGGAGATATCGAATCAATAAATCAGGCTTGCTTTTCTGCCTATCAAAATGCCCCCTGACGTGCTTTTGCACCAGGGGGCATTTTCGTGTGTTATTTGCTTTTTTCTGCGGCAAAGATTCCGTGTTCTGTCATCACTTGCCTGAGCTCTTTGTATCCATGATGAAAGAAATAGACGGGAATGGATATGGCGGCGGCTTCTTCGTCCTGCTTTTGAAACACGAACAGAAAGCCGGGAAGAGCAGCAGGCGGCGGTTCCAAGCGGACATCACCACAGAGGATTTGCTCTTTGAGCGAGTCCCACGTCATTTCCTGTTCTTGCGCTGCACTGAAATGAAAAATAACAATGTATTCATCAAACTCAATTTCAATCTCTTTTGCAATCAGGGCGTGGCGCAGACAATAAAACAGCGTTCCGCCGAATACGGCCAGCCCAGCTGCGTCCATTTCTTTTTCGCGCAAAGCGATTGTGGGGTCAAGCAGATTGAACAAACAAAACCCGATTACAGGAACACATAAAAACACCATAAAAAGAACCCCGATTCCAAGCGAAAGGTTCCCTGTTTTGCATTTGTGCATTTTTATGAACTCCTTTCCGGTTTTCGGTGAGTAAAAAATATGCTGTTATGAGCAGCCGGGGCAGCTCGGCAAGCAAAATGTTTGCCGGGCTGCCCCGTGTTTTTTGAAATCATTGCTCTGCGGCAGGGAACAGAGCACGCTTATTATAGAAATTGCCAAGTGTTGTAAATACTGATGCCGATGATAACGGCCATTAAGCCCATGAACAGCTTATCCACGGCTTTGTTGTCCATGCGGCGGTTGCAAATGCGGCCCAGAATGCCGCCCAAGATGCCGCCCGCTACCATAAGTACCAACTTGTACCAAGCAAACTCCGGTACGGTACCGGTGACAATCGTTGCCCCTACGCTGGTAATCTGGCTGAACAGGATGATGTACAAGCTATTCTGTGCGGCTGTTTTCGTATCCATGCTGAAAAAGAAGAACAGCACCACCAGATTGATCGGCCCGCCGCCAATGCCGAGGAAGCTGGACATGACGCCGAGCGCCAAGCCAATCAGCACACAAACGGCCAAAGCGTTTACTTTCAAAGTGGGAATACGCGCTTTAAAAATTGTGTAAATCAGTGTGCCCAAGGTAATAACGGCCAGCGCCGACGCCTGAACGGCTCCCACGGTATTCGGGTCGGCAAACAAGCCGCTGACAGCGGTAAACAATTGCTTTCCCACAATGCCGCCTACTGCCGCGCCGATGGCCAAGGGGGTGCCGGTGCGTAAGTTTACCTTGCTGTCACGGGCAATCATGCTTTTTCCTACGGAATAGCACGTCATTCCCAATACGGTGCAGCCCGATAAAAAGCTGATGGTGGACACACTGTCCAGATGGAACAAATCAAGGGTCGGCTTAATGATAACCCCGCCGCCAATACCGCAAATGGCGCCGGCCACACTGGCGAGCATACTGATGATAAAATAGGCGATTACTTCCAACGATTTCAGTCTCCTTTGCTGATAGCCTTTCTTTCACCAGTATAGCACATCTGATTTCGATGGGAAAGCTTTCAAACGCTTTGAGGCAAAATATATCGGCTTTTTGATAAAAAAGAAGGCGGCTTTGCGTTCAAACAGGCTTTCATGATAAAAAATCCACAGCGCCTTGGGGTGCGCCCAACGCGCAAGAAACCCAAAGCACTGCGGATGACAGATAAGGGGTGTTTTGAAAAATTGATGCATTTCTTTGTTTTCAAAAACGCCCCGGTTTTTAAAATACCTTTTTGTTTTGTCAAAAGCGCTGTATCAAAAAAGAGATTGGATAAGAATTAAACGTCATTCTTGTCGTCCGGCGGCTGAGCGCCGGGCATATCCTCCAGCGGCAAAAATGCCGGAACCCACGGGTCTTGAATTAAATTGCGATATTCATTTTGTACTGCTGCGCGGGAATCCAACGGGGTTTTTCCTGCAACGTAACGTTTTCCCGGCTGAAACGACTGTGTCGTGCGGGGCATTTTGTTCTTTTTTCGTTCCATAAAAAAGCTCCCACCTTTCAAAACAATCCATTCAAAGGACGCATTGTGCGACCCCTTCTATGAATAGTATGGTACAGGTGGGAGCATTTTATACGGCTTTTTTGCAATGCGCAGAAAGGCGTTTAGAATCTTTTCAAAAAGCCCTTATTTGTCGCCGCGTAAAATTTTATAAAGCTGAATCAGCACGGTCGGGGCAAATGCCAAACCGACAATTTGCAAAAGATGTGTGCCGGTGAGCGGGGTGACAGCGAAAAGCGTGTTCAGACCCGGAACAAAGAGCACCGCCGCCAAAAGAACAACGCCGCCCGCAAACGCATAAAGCGAAGCGCGGTTTGTGCCGAGGCCCAAGCGGAAGATGGATTCTGCACCGCGGCAGTTGAAGCCGTGGAACAAACGTGCCAAGGTAAGGGTAGCAAAAGCCATCGTTGCAGCGCCTGCGGCACCAGCATAAGCATTGCCCAGATAGAAAGCAATCATGGTGCTGATGGCGATGAAAAGACCTTGGCCAAAAATCAAGCTGAGCAGCTTTTTGTCCAAAATAGGCGCTTTCGGGTCACGCGGTTTTTGTTTCAGCAAGCCGGCACGCGCGGGCTCCATGCCGATGGCGATGGCGGGCAGCGAGTCGGTAAGCAGGTTGATAAACAAAAGGTGTACCGGCAGGAAGGGAACGGAAAGCCCCATGATGGAAGCATACACCACGCAAAGGATGGCCGCCATGTTGCCGGAAAGCAAAAATTGAATCGAGTTTTTAATGTTGGTATACACACCGCGTCCGTTGACAACCGCATGAACAATGGTAGCAAAGTTGTCGTCGGAAAGAATCATGGAAGCAGCGTCTTTGCTGACCTCCGTTCCCGTAATGCCCATGGCCACGCCAATATCTGCTTTCTTCAAAGCGGGGGCGTCGTTCACGCCGTCGCCCGTCATGGAAACAATGCAGCCGCGGCGCTGCCATGCCGAAACAATGCGGATTTTGTGTTCGGGAGAAACGCGGGCATAAACCGAAACGCGGGGCAACACTTCATCCAGCTGGTCGTCGGTCATTGCATCCAGTTCTACGCCGTCAAGCGCGATATCGTTGTTTTCAAAAATGCCAATCTGACGCGCGATGGCCGAAGCCGTTGTTTTGTGGTCGCCCGTAATCATGACCGTGCGAATGCCGCCCGTTTTAGCGTCGGCAACTGCCTGTACCGATTCGGGACGCGGCGGGTCAATCATAGAAACCAAACCGACGAAGGTGAAGTGCTGCTCATCCTCGAAATCGAGGTCGCGCACGCTGTCCAAAGTGCGCTGCGCAAAGGCCAGCACGCGCAGACCGTTTTGCGAAAGCTCATCGTTGGCTTTTTCAATCATGGCTTTGCGTTCGGCGGTCATCGGCACAACGCCTTCGTCCGTCAACATAAAGTCGGAGCGGTTGAGCAGCACGTCAATGGCGCCCTTGGTCATCAAAACAGCTTCGCCGTCAATCTCGTGCAAGGTGCTCATCAGCTTGCGGTCGGAATCAAAGGAAAGCTCACGAAGGCGCGGGTGCTGGCTGCGGTAGGTGACTTCCTCCACGCCCAGTTCGTCCGCCACTTGAATCAGGGCAACTTCGGTGGGGTCGCCGATAGCGGTATTGGTTTCTGCGTCGGTGGTAGCGTCGCTGGCCAAAATGCCAATCTTAACCAAAAGACGCTGGGTGTCGCTGGCCAAATTCAGCTCTTTAATGGGAACCAGTTTGCCGTCTGCCCAAAGGTGCTGAACGGTCATGCGGTTTTGGGTAAGCGTGCCGGTTTTATCCGAACAAATAACCGATACTGCGCCAAGGCTTTCCACGGCTTTCAAATCTTTCAAAATCGCGTTTTGACGCGCCATTTTCTGCGTACTCATGGCAAGCACAATCGTGACGATAGACGACAGCGCCTCGGGAATAGCGGCTACCGCCAGCGCCACGGCAAACATGAGCGAGTCAAGAATGGACATGCCGCTGCGGAAAATGGAAAGGCCAAACACGATGGCGCAGATAACCATAATGACAATGGCAAGCTTGCCGGAAAAATCATCCAGGCTTTTTTGCAGCGGAGTGCGGCGCTGCTGCGTTTCGTTCATCAAGGACGCAATTTTGCCAAGCTCGGTGTTCATGCCCGTGCCGGTAACAATCACGTTGGCGCGTCCGTAGGTGACGAGCGAGCCGGAAAATACCATGTTTTTCTGGTCGCCCAGTGCAATTTTCTCGCCCGACAGGCAATCGGCAGTTTTGTCCACGCCTTCGCTTTCGCCCGTCAGCGAGCTTTCGTTGATTTTCATGGAGAAGTTTTCCAGAATGCGGCCGTCCGCGCCAACGAGGTCGCCCGCTTCCAAAACCAGGATGTCACCGGGCACCACTTCGGCAACGGGAATCTCTACGCGGGTGCCGTCGCGCAGCACCTTGGCGGACGGAGAGCTCATGGCCTTCAAGCTTTCCAGCGATTTTTCAGCCTTAAAATATTGTACGGTACCTAAAATAGCGTTTAAAATGAGAACGGCAAAAATAACGAGCGTACTTTCCATATTGCCGGACACCATGGAGATGATGGCCGCAATGATGAGAATGATGACGAGCAAGTCTTTAAACTGTTCAAAAAAGACTGCTAAGGGGGATTTGCGTTTGGCTTCACTGAGTTTGTTTGGGCCGTACTGCTCCAGCCTTTTTTTGGCCTCTTGAGAGGAGAGACCCTGTTCCGAGGTGTTCAGCTCGGTTAAGGCTTCCTGCACAGACCGGTTGAAAAATTGTTTTTCCATGCCGATATCCATCCTTCCGTTTTGCGTTTAAGTGCGTTTTTTCGGCGTCTTAAAAGAAGCAGCTGCAAAGAATATACCCGTAAAAAAATAAAAAAAGACCTTTCGACGGTAACACAAAGTAACCGTCGAAAAGTCTTATTACCGAAAAATAAACGGCGTATACCACCAGATTTTCCCAAAACGAAAATCGTGCTGTTGACAGTATACACAAAAGAGGAATACTCCTTTGTAACGACTCCCTTTCCAACACGGCTATGATACCACAGGTGGAGCTGAAAAGTCAAGGGGCGCTGCAAAAAAGGATGCCTTTTTGTGTTTTTTTTTGCAAAGGCGGGCCGTTTATCGAGCGGAATGCGGACAGGAAAAATGAAACATTATTTCAAAAGGCTTTCCACATACGCTTTGATGGCGTCGTTTTTGCACGAGGCAAAGAACAGCTCACGGAAGCGCTCGCCCGCCACAGCACGGCTGACGAGATGCTCCATGTTGGTGATGCCCTCTACCGGTTCCATCGCTTCAATTTTTTTCAGCGTGTCGATGAGGTCGTTCATGCTGTTTGCACGCACCAAGTCCAGAATTTTTTTGTTGTTCTGTTCCGGCACAACGCGGTCGGCGGGGTAGCCCTTGCCGCTGCCGAAGCCGAACAGCTTTTCAAACACATACTCCCAGTTCAGCTCCATACCCCAGCCGCAGCCCTTGGCAAACGGCATGGCAACACAGTTGCCGTCGTTGACTTGGGCAAACGTATAAGCGTCCACGGGGTCTTCCACATGGCCGCACAAAACGCCGGGGAAGCTGTTGCACGCGAGCATCGCGCCCTCGCCGGTGCCGCAGCCCGTGACAACGTAGTCTGCCGCGCCGCTGTTCAGCAAAATAGCGGCCAGAATGCCGGCCTGCACATAGGTGAGCTGCACATTGTCATCGGCGCTGTACATGCCGTAATTGTCTACGGTATGGCCCATCGGCTCTACTACCTTTTTCAAGGCAGCTTCGATTTGGCTGTTTTTTGCCGCTTGGCTGTTTTCGTTAATCAAAGCAATTCTCATGATATTCCTTCTCCTTATACCAATTTAATTTTTTGGGAAATGACAACTGTCGTTCCTTTGGTATAAGATTAAAGGATTTTGCCCAAAAAGTCAAACGTCAAAGCTTGCCTTACACATCGCGCGAAGGGTAGTACAAATTATTGGAAACAAACTCCAGCTTATCGCGCAGGGTGTGCTCCAAATCGTTAATGGTTTGCACCATATTCATGGCGGTGTCGTTGACATTGAGCAGCTGGTCCAAAGAAATTTCCATGGTGAGCGCTTTTTGAATTTTTTGTGCCTCGGCAGCCAAAATGCAGCTCATCGAAGCCTCCTGCATGGCGATGGACTCAATCAGGTCGGTGATGGCTTGGCTCATGGATACCGGGTTGTTGGATGTGGTGATGATTGGTGTAGACATAATCTGATTCCTCCCTTGGCAATCGTTCGTTGCCCAATTTGAAAAAAGCAGCCTGCCCCAAGGTATGCACAGCAAAAAAAGGGCAGAGAGCTTCCTACCATTACTTATATGACGCATGGTGTCAAAATGTGCCTGTCTCACCAAAAACACCTGCTGATACAGCCTAAAGTAAAAAAATCAAAAAAATGAAAAAAAGTGTTGACAGGAGCGATAAAATCGTGTATGATATAGAAGTCGCTTGGAGAGTTGGCTGAGTGGTCTAAGGCGCACGACTGGAAATCGTGTGTACGTTAATAGCGTACCTAGGGTTCAAATCCCTAACTCTCCGCCAAAAAGGATGCTTTCGGCGGTTGAATTCGCTTGGAGGTGTCAAATACCCACAGCTTTGTATCCTGTTTATCAAGATGCAAAGCTGTGGATATTTTTTAAAGTAAAAAACGCTGCAAAACATGGAACTGTCAGCGATAACAGTTTTCTCGTTCCCACTTCCCGGTGGGCAGCTCGCTCGCTCGTGAGCGCAAAGTCACCGCGGCGTCTTTTTCAACGCAGTGACAGGTTGCAATCCTGTCAACGGTTTATTTACCCATGACACGGCATTTCAGTCGTGCCAGTGCTTTACAGCTATGATGCCTGTTTGATGCCCTTTACATCAGACGTTGGCTTTTTCAAGGTTCGGGTCAACAAAAAAAGCACCTCGCCCGTCTTTTCAGTCGGTTGGTGCTTGACAAATCGTTTTATGTCTGCTTTAATAAACAGACAGGGAAAACTCTCGCAAGTCAGCCAGCCTTCTGCGAAAAGGTTTGGATGGCACTGCAAAAAGAAATTGCCGTTTCTCTTTGTAGTAGCGGGGGTTTTTCTGTTGCTTTTCCAGTATACCCCATCTGAGCAGTATTGTCAATTAAAAAATGAACACTTTGTGAAACGATAAAAAGGGAAAATCAAAAATGCGCTAACTTAACGCTGATAAACAGATATTGCTAATCAAAACCACCCGTTGAACGGGTAGTTTGAACAGGCCCTATAAGGGCCTACTTCCTGTGGTTACCCCCTTAAGAGGGTACTGAATAGGTTTGACAATCACACTTTTATTTCTGGCAACCCCCTACTCGGGGGCTTTTTTATTTGCCTACTATTTCTTGCTACCCGTAAACGGGTCAATGTATTCTTTTAGTGTCACTTGATCGTTCATCATATCATCTTTTAATTGATTATCTATGTATTCCCGTATTGCAGTTTCGTACTTCCCTACCGTATCCACAAAATATCCTCTGCACCAGAAATGTCTACTCCCATATTTATATTTTAAGTTTGCGTGTCGGTCGAAGATCATTAAACTGCTTTTACTTTTTAAATATCCCATGAATTGTGCTACACTCAGATACGGTGGAATACTTACCAGCATATGAATGTGATCTTTACAGCATTCTGCTGCTATAATTTCCACCTTCTTCCTCTCGCACAACTCTCTTAGGATTTTTCCTACATCCGCTTTTATTTCTCCGTATATCGCTTGCCTTCTATACTTCGGCGCAAATACGATATGATATTTGCATCTCCAGCTGCTATGTGATAAACTATTTACGTCTTTCATGACATGACCTCCTGTGGTTTTAGTTGTGTGGTCGCCAAACCACTTCTATTCTACCACAGGAAGTCTTTTCTTTTACTATAAGATTTTTTATCTATCCCCACTTCAACTGGGGTTTTTTTCTTGCCTATTCGGCACCAAAAAGAGCCTGTGTGTTATTTCATAACAAAATGACACACAGGCTCTTTTTCTTTATTGGCCTGCTCAAAGATTTTAGTCTCTAACAAACGTACTCGAAATTTGGCAAATTTGAAGATTTACAATTTGTTCATGAAGGTATAGAATAATCGTAACTATAACTTTGCTTCTATGCAAAAAGGAGATGGTAATCTTGTTAAAAATTGACAAGGCTATTCTAACCGCAAGTAGCGCGATTTGTGACAATATTGCACGCTTCGGTGCAACTGAAAGGGGGCTTTTGAGTCAAAACATACTGGGTCATATTCGCAATTTTGTAGAATATGTAGCTATCAAGGCATTTTCTAAGGGTGCTGATGTTAACCCCAATGATTACAATCTCAATGTTGCTGCCATAAAAAATATGCAGCGTCGAGGAGATTTACGTTTTTTATATAGATTTCACGAGTTGCTCCAGAAGTCTGTATCACACTATACGGTAGACAAAGATGGCTCTGAGCGGCTTATGCTCAAATATTATGAGCACCTACTTAAAATTAAACTTTATCTTAAGCAGACGTATAATTTGAATGTACTGGAAAATATAGCAGATTTTCCTCTAGATACTGATACCGAACTATACGATTACTATACAAAAATTGCAGAAAGAATTGAATCACCAAGTAGGTTTAGCTATGCTGTGACATACAATGACCGGTACTATGTTCAGAAAATCAAGCCTTTCTTCATAAATGAAAAGATATATTGCGAGGTTACATTTACTGCCGCAACGGCTAATACAAGTAAATTTGATCGAGTCATTGCTTTTACTCGTCATGAGATCATGGATAACTATGCTATAAAATTTTCTATCCATAATGATACAATTCATGTTTTGGACAAGGCTATGTCTATCTTAATAATTGACGGGTATGAAGTATCCATTCGCCCCTGTGAATGGGATAACCTTTCTGAAATTTTTGGACCACGAGTGGCACATAGCACTAACTCCATTGAATATAGGGAACTAATGAGATTTCTCTCAAGCGTCAAAATGTCTCTAACAGAGCTTGTAAGTAGCGACCCAGATTATTATGATTCTATAAAAAATCAGATTACTTCACAAGCTAAGTCGATCAAAATATATGAGCTTCTAGATCAGTGTCGAGATGTGATCTCGAACGACAAGGCTGGCTCAAACGTATTGCGCTATTTGTTATATAAAATGAACAATCGCGTTATCAAATGGCAGCACTGGAATAAGTGTTGCAGTGGCTTATCAAATCTTTATCTAAACTATGGTTGCATGCCTTTTGATCGTATGCCTTACTGCACTTCTCTGCGTCAACATAATCCGAGAATATATGATTTATTTAACTCAATCTCCGTTTCTGGTCATGAGCATGAATTATTTGCTCGATATATTAAGAACAATACGGAGATAGAAGGGAAACTTTTTACTCCGAAAGCCCAAATTAAAGGGTTTGAGAACATTGACGATTTAATTAGGCGATATAATGCTTCCCTTTACTATACACATACTGGACGTAGACTAGAAGAATATAAAGGCCATATTTATATTAAAGAATATGCTGAGGACAGTGCTGAAATAATCAAAAAGCTACAACAGCTCTCTTCTACTGGTGTTACTCAATATACGGCATCTGTTGACTCGTGGATCTCCCGAGAGTCATACAACATTGATGATGAAGACAAAAAACACGCACTTCGCCAAATGTTTGAAAATTCACACGTTGCATTAGTATATGGTTCCGCTGGGACAGGTAAATCTACCCTAATTAATCATATAGCTAATTTTTGGGGAAATAAGGACAAGATCTTTTTGGCAAATACTCATCCTGCTGTGGATAATATGAGAAGAAAAGTAACCGCAGGTCACAGCGAATATAATACCATTGCCAAGTTTTTATCAAAAAGAAATCTCAATACAGAGTGCGATATTTTATTCATCGATGAGTGTAGCACTGTAAGCAACAACGATATAAGACAGGTACTTGAAAAAGCCAACTTCAAACTCTTGGTTTTAGTAGGTGACGTGTATCAGATAGAATCCATTTATTTTGGGAATTGGTTTAGCATTGCACGAAAGTTTGTACCTGCAACTTCTGTGTTTGAATTAACGTATCCATACCGAACTACTAATCAAGATTTGTTAACTGTGTGGGATCGTGTACGCAGACTCGATGATGCAATTTTAGAACCGTTAGTGAAAAACGATTACGTCGCAAGACTTGATGAATCAATTTTTGAACGTAGCAATGATGATGAAATTATTCTCTGTTTAAATTACGATGGACTCTATGGAATTAATAATATTAACCGCTTTTTGCAGAGCAACAATCCTAATGAAGGTGTTATATGGGGCATCAACATATATAAGGTCGGTGATCCAATCCTGTTTAATGAATCAAATATCTTTTCCCCATTGATTCATAACAACACAAAAGGTAAAATAACTGGGATTTATCCAGAAGAACAACAAATCAGGTTTGATATTGAGCTTGAGGAGTCAATAAATGAGATAGATGCTTTAGATTACGACTTTGAACTTATTGGAAAGTCTAATGCAGGAAATTCCGTTATTTCTTTCAGTGTTAATAGATTCCGAAGCACTGATGAAGATGATGACAATAATAACTCTACGGTTGTACCATTTCAGGTTGCGTATGCCGTGTCTATCCACAAAGCCCAAGGTTTAGAGTATGACTCTGTAAAAATCGTTATCACAAACGAATCAGAAGAGCGCATCACACATAATATCTTTTATACGGCAATCACCCGTACAAAGAATAAACTGAAAATATATTGGAGTCCAGAGACAGAAAAATCTATCTTGGAGCGTCTTGAAATTAAGAACTCAAATAAAGATGACTATTTGTTAACACAGCTATTTTCAATCACAATGCCTAATTAAGAAGTTAAGTCTCAGTAATACACAGCCGATTTCTGTGCATTTCAAACGGAATTTGCAGGGTAAGAATGGCAAGATACTTCTAGAAACACTTTTCTAACCGCTAAATGCGTAGGCCTCACACCATAATTGCGGTGCAAACGGATTCCTGCTTGCACGCGCTTGATTGCTATCAATAAAGACAGGAGAAGCCGTAGAGAATGCCGAGCGTTCATCGCGCCCCTTAACTGCTTCTCCTGTCTTTTCTACTTTGAATTTACAATATCTTCTCCAACGGCCTTAATGCCTCAAAATGCCCTCTAACGCTAATAGATCACCGGATAGATGTGCCTTCTTGGGACGACGTCTCTTTTCCGTTTGTCCGAGAGGTAGGACGCGATGTCGTATCTGGGTCAATTACTTATTCTGCCATGGATACTTTTCTCTCCAATAAATCTGAAGCTCCTTTATGAATTTCGATATTAGACTTGCAGAAAGCAGCGGTAAAAGAAACAGATTGACCGACAAGGGAAAAATAATATCTGCATCTGAAGGAACATCTGAGAGAGCAGGACGAATCACAAGAAGCATGATATTAGCAATCGCAGTAATTAACCCAATAAGCGTACTGATTAACGAAGCCGCTATTTGTGCAGGACGATCCTCTGCCCAGCAAATGGTGATGCACCACCAAATGTTCATAGCTACAACAAAAAAACAGTAAAAAAGTTTTTCGTTTCCGTGTAGTGAACTGATACTAAGCAATACTTTTGAAAAAAAGTCGTAAAGGAACGTCCCAAACAGGAACCCTCCAATCAACCATGTGATACACAGCCATGTTGCCGAGTACATCGCCTTATAGATACCTGTAAGGGAATACACCATAAGTAGGCTCAGAACAAGAATATTTGTAATCAGTGGTGCTCCCGTGATACTGGATGGAAAGATAAAGCACTGTGCACCGATGATTACTAAAAGCACAATGCTCCATCGCTGTGAGTTTTTGCTGCATCGCTTCACAAAATCGCGGCTCGTGTCCAATGCTTGGAAAATCTTACTGACTATTCTTCGTATCATCAATCGAAATCCTTTCCGTTTTGTACTTTTTTCTATGATAACACAAAGAATAAAAATCGACCAGAGCAATGCATACTTCCAAAGAAATCCATGTAAAGATTCCGAAAGCATCAAATATCTTTGAAGCATATACTCCACAGCCAACCATACCATAACCAACGCTTTTCCTGCATTATCAGAGAATAAAACTGTTTCGTATGCAAGACAGGTTCTTTTCATATGGAAATATGCACATATTACTCGAATCAAATATAGAGTTAAAAAGACTGCTGTTGCATAAAAGCAAGCGTCTGAAATCCAAATAAACCCTTTCATTATTTTTTCTCTCTTTCTTAGTAAAATTTTCAACAGGTACGACATCGTGTCGTACCTGCGCTGCGTTCTCAAGGGGGTGCGACATTGTGTCGTACCTGCGTGGCGTTCTCAGGGGGTACGACATCATGTCGTACCTGTACTGCGTCCTCAAGGGGTGCGACATTGTGTCGTACCTGCGTGGCGTTCTCAGGGGGTACGACATCATGTCGTACCTGTACTGCGTCCTCAAGGGGTGCGATATTGTATCGTACTTGTGCCGTATCTCAAAGGGGTGCGACACCATGTCGTACCTGTACTGCGGTCCTCAAGAGGGTGCGACATTGTGTCGTACTTGTGCCGTATCTCAAAGGGGTGCGACACCATGTCGTACCTGTACTGCG
>ERZ1643251.366-NODE-366-length-69811-cov-19.613180_pt1 | contig 69811 bp, 79 predicted proteins | sample MGYA00579261_ERZ1643251 | MGnify/ENA primary metagenome ERZ1643251 (study PRJEB29033, sample SAMEA4952267) | chicken gut metagenome | biome: Broiler Chicken; feature: Gastrointestinal Tract; material: Caecum | place: Ireland | collected 2018 | study: Broiler...
TTTCCAAAATATAAGGAGCCTTTATCTTTATAATTATTGAATTTTTTGTATGATTGAAAAATTTCTTTGGCAGCTTTTTTTCCTATATTTATACCCAAAATAAAAAAATAAGGTGGGCTGAACATCAATTCCAGCCAACCTTATTTTTATCAATCTATATTGAAATAATAGAATTTTTCCTATTTTACACTTAGGATTCATATCGCTTCTTTTGCCACAATCTACTGCAGAATGGATAATAGGAAAATCATGGACAAAATTTCTGATGGTTTTTTTCTATTGTCTTGATCAGGCAGTTTATTGTTACTTTTCAGATGATATTTTGGGAAGAACAATATCAAAAGGCAGCCGCAATTTCTTTCCCATTTTATGATTATAAGATAAATCCATTTATAAGCAATGGATATTTTGAACGGCTATGTCTTTTTTCTGGTGGGTATGAAATCGTTGAAAAAATGCATGAGAAAAGCTTGGATATCCCATTTGTCATAAAAACAAGCCTACATGTCATTCAACTGATGAATGATTTTCTCTAGTCCTCTTGTTTTTGTACAAAAACATCGTCTTTTATGTTTGTATTTCAACAACAGAGCTTTTGCTATCATCATACCTGCACGATTTAAACACCACACAGTTTAGCATCCAGCGTTACATAAATTGTATTTTGTACTTTTCCCCAAATGCCTGATTTCTATCTGTTCTTTTGCCTTAGACCTCCCCATTCTCAAAACATTTTTGCTTTTGGCAGCAGCATGCGTTCCATATCCCCAAAATACACCTAATTGTTAAAAAGCTGTCCACTGGGGAAGTGTGCTCCGATTTTTATCCATCTGTATGGTATAAATGATTTGCCTTTGAAGCATGACCAAATTGTTTTGCCTTCCACAACCATGTCACACCGAAACCAAAAAGCAAGGTCAACCCCGAAAATAAATATGGAAAATTTATATTCCAATCAAATAATATTCCAGCAAGTGCCGGACCCGCAATATTTCCTAAACTCGTGTAAGCAGAATTCATCCCGGCTACATAAGCCTGCTCGCTCTCAGCCGCTCTAGATAAATATGTTGTCAACGCCGGACGCAGTAAATCAAAACATAAAAAGATGATGCATGACACCCCTAAGATGATGGCAAACGTTCCAACAACCGTTGACAAAAATGCAAAAACTGCTGCAATCACCAAGCAAATTTGAATCAATTTTTTCTCTCCTAAAAGATTCACCAGCTTATCAAAAAATAAAAGCTGAACAACCACCGCAATTAGTGAAGAAACAGTAATAATGAGTGCAATATCACTTGGAGTAAATCCAAACTTATGATCGGTAAACAAACTGAATACCGTTTCGTATGCAGCTAGACCAAATGATAAAATAAAGATAATAAAAAAGGCGGTAAAATACATTGGCTTAAATGATTTCCTAATATCCTTAAAAAAGCTGGTTTGTTTACTCGTTTGTTGTCGCTTCCACAATTCCTCTTGTGTTAACGGCTCTTTTAAGCTAAATAAAGATATAAAAGCAACCACACATGCAATCGCCGCTGCAAAATAAAACGGCACTCGAATGCCATAGCCAGCAAGAAATCCGCCAATCCCTGGTCCAATAATAAAACCTAAGCTAATCGCAGCAGATACAAAACCCATTGCTTTTGCACGCTCATCATGCGTTGTAATGTCTCCGATGAATGCCATCACCGCTGGCATAATCAGACCCGCTGCCAATCCCCCTAAAATTCGAGATAAAAATAATACCTCAACAGTTTGCCCTATGCCAAAAATGAACTCAGAAAGAGAAAAAATAAATAAACCGAGTACAATCATGCTTTTTCTACCAAAGCGATCCAGCCACTTCACCGCAAAAATAGAAAAAATAAACTCACTAAAAGCAAAAGCAGCCATTAAATAACCCATAATGCTTCCGGATAAATTCATTTCATTCATAAAAGAAGGCATAACCGGAGTAACCAAACCAAAACCGACAAACGCAATAAATAAGTTTGTCAGCAAAAGAATAATCGCAAATTTATTTTTTTTCATATTGTTCTCCTTTACTTTGTTTGATTGATTCAAAACAAAGATATCAAATATTTAAATATCGTATTGCCAGTGACCGTTCCGGCTATGTTTCACTGTACATTTTTTCACCCGCTTCATGATCATGCACTGCGTTTTTTACGCATAGGATCTATTCTTTACGATTTATTTGTATAGACTATACAAATAAGATCTCAGAAGTATACTATAAAGTATATGGTAACCATACAGTCAAGGAGAAAATGATATGAATCATCATTTAAACAATTGTTTCACAACTGGTGAATTTGCTAAAGCTTGCAATATAACCAAGCAAACTCTATTCCATTATGACGCAATCGGTTTACTCACACCCCATTTTAAAGATGAAAAAGGCTATCGCTACTATTCTTATCAACAATTTGACCTACTCTATGTCATCAATATTTTAAAGGAACTGGGCATGAGTCTAAAAGAAATCAAGCAGTTTATAAAAACAAATTCACCTGAGCGCATGATTGCTTTATTTCAAAGCAAATCTGATGAATTGACCCAAAAAATCGAAACGCTAAAACAAATCCAGAAAGTCATTGAAACAAGAATTCACTTAACTGAACAAGCCACACAACTGGATTTCTCAAAAATCTATACAGAATACCATGAAACAGAATATTTATTTTTAAGTGATCGCATTCCCGATTATTCCAATTATCAGTTTGTTCGCTCTGTTTCAGAATTTATTACAATTAGCACAGAAAAAAAGTTGAATGTTGGCTATCCGATCGGTGCTATGCTGCATCGGGAAAAACTCTTAGGCCAACAATATGGGAACTATACTTACTTATATTTAAAAATTGAGGAAGGTCAGAATCATGTTCCCCGTTATGAAAAAAAAGCCGGCTTATATGTTATTGGCTACCATATCGGTGAGGAAGATACGATCGGAAAAACATATGATCAAATACTGCAATATATGAAAAACAATCATTTAGAAATTCAAGACTTCGCCTATGAAGAATTTATTTTGGATTCCATTTCTGTAACTCATACCGATGCATATGTTACCAAAATCGTAATTCCCGTTTATAAACATTGAAATACTCAAAAAGTGCCTAAAACAAGCGCTTCAATACCAGAAAATATAAGAATAGAAAAAAACAGATATAGGAAAAATTTTTAGAAAATAAAACACAATTATCGCAATATGTGTAAGAAAAAATACGAATTTTAGAAGGGATGATTTGGCAGCACTTCAAACTGTAAAAAGAACAAATAACCAAATGACGCATTTTTATACTTGAAAATGGAAAACATACTCTATGCACATTATGCTGCAGTCACTTGAATCAATCCCTAAAACATATATGTGGGAAAATGATTCTTGATTTTCTGATTGTCAATTGGACTGAATTTTTTTATCTTTTAACGTTTTTATCTACTTAGAACATATAAAGAAGAGGAAAAAAGCATCTGCAATCCTTTATCATAATTTTTAACATACCTCTCTATATGCTTATTAAAACCATTATCAGAATCAATATATAGCTTAAAAATTTTCAATAAAATAACATGATATTCGATCCCATCATATTTGCCTTGACTTTTTTATTTTGCCCATAATATACTTTTCAATAATAGAGCAGGAAAGGATGTGTAAATATGAAAAAACATATAAAGAAAATCGCTACTACAGTTACAATCGCCATGGGGCTTGCAACCATTTCAACTGTTGGTATACCGTCTGATGCACAAGCAGCAACTGCATCTACGTATACAAAACAATATAACAGCTACAATAAGCAAGCAACCAGTCTAATCAATCAAACCAAAAAGGTAAAGACAAGATCGACAGCCAGAAGCTTATTGAAAAAAATGGAAACACTTGAGAATCGATTAGACAGACTGGAAGATCGTGTAGAAGCGAGTAGAAATCGAAGCCTAGACCGCAAAATTGAAAATCTAGGAGACAAGCTTGACAATGCTAGAGAGCGATTAGAAGATCGCTGGAATCTTGACGACTAATTTTCACTGACTTAAAAAGAAAACAACATCCGTATGCAATAAAATGGATCAATATTTGTGTTGGTGTGGAAATCATCTGGATTTTTCACCAACATTTTTTATTTATTTTAAAAACATATAAAAAAATCTGTTGAGCCATGTAAAGACAAAATGAATGAATCAATCAGGATAAATGGCTAAAAGAGTCCATTGACTACTTATAATTAAGGCTGAATACGACAAAAATCAAAATATGTTCACAAAATGCTTCAATCACGAGGTGTTTTTTCTCGTGTCAATAGATTGCTTACATATTCGAGTTTACCGTCTAGAACATGATCATAAAATTGCTGCTTTGTATTGATATAATCGATACTCGCATGGATTTTCTGTAATTTTTCCAGCAATTGTTGCTTTTTCTTGGCCAATATGATTTTACGTTCTGGAATGGAAGATTCTCCTTTTAAGCATAATTTGACATATTGCTTCATTTCGGTAATTCCCATACCACATTGTTTTAAACAAGATAAACTTTTTATCCATGCAATATCTTGGTCATCAAAAACACGATAATTATTTTTATCACGTTTTACATTTGGTACCAATCCTTCATTACAGTAATATTTTAAAGTTTCATAAGTCATATCCGTCTGCTTACAAACCTCTTTCATGGAATACATAAAAAATCCTCCCAAAAAATTAAAAATAAATATTGACCGGTAGTAACTACCGACTTATATCATTTGATTGTACGGCAAAATATATAAAACGTCAAGGAGGTATAACCTATGGAATATGTAACATTAAATAACGGTATAAAAATGCCAAAGTTAGGCTTTGGTGTATTCCAAATACCCAAAGAAATTTGTGAACAATGTGTACTGGACGCAATCAAAACTGGTTACAGACATATTGACACTGCACAATCTTATTTCAATGAAGAAGAAGTCGGAAATGCAATCAGTAAATGTGCTATCCCAAGAGAAGAGTTATTTATTACGACAAAAGTGTGGATTGACAACTATGGTTATGAAAAAACAAAACAGTCTGTACTAAAGTCTATGGAAAAATTAAAAGTAGATTATGTGGATTTAATTCTGCTTCATCAACCATTCAGTGATTATTACGGAGCATATCGAGCATTGCAAGATTTATATAAAGAAAAGAAAATTCGGGCAATTGGTGTCAGTAATTTCTCACCAGATAGATTGGCGGATATAATCGCTTTTAATGCAATTGCTCCACAAGTCAATCAAGTAGAAGCAAATCCATTTCATCAACAAATAGAAGCACAGAAGAATATGATAAAACGCAATGTTCAAATGCAAGCATGGGCACCGTTTGGTGAAGGAAAAAATCATATGTTCCAAAATCCGATATTAAAAGATATTGCAGATAAACATAGAAAAACTACAGCACAAGTTATTTTAAGATGGCTTATGCAAAGAAATATTGTTGCTCTAGCCAAATCCATTCATATTGAGAGAATGAAGGAGAATCTTGAAATATTTGATTTCCAAATTTCTGATGAAGAAATGCAACAAATTACTGAATTGGATACAAAAACAAGTTTATTTTTTGATCACCAGACACCAGAAACAGTGGATAGATTTGTAAATCTAATTGAAGAACGAAAAGAACGGTTTTCATGAAGAGGCGATTAAATTTTACTTGGGTAAAACACTTGTATTTGGACTTATAGCTTATGAAACCTCCAATACAAGGAACAAAAAAGTAGAAAGAATGGATAGGAAACGAATACAAAAACAACATCACCATCTGTATACTTTTCTATACAGAAACGATAAACCTAGACAATACGACAAAAAAAAAAGCAAACCATTCGGTAAGTAAAAATGAGAAAGGACTTAGAAACACAATCGTTATATTGCAAAGGAAATTTAACAACCATATTTTATATGAAACCAGAAAAACTCTGTATGACTAGACTATGAAACACTGGTATCTGCCACAACAAAAGAACAGAAACCAAAAGACTTTCCCTATCATTCATCCTTTTATGAACTATTTTTAGAGACATGACGTGATTTTTATTCAGCATACGATTGCTGGTGTAATACGCCCATGATCATATGGTCTTTTTTCGATGAGTATGATTTTTCGGGAAAAATATTGTCTCATCTAGTACATATGAAGACCATAGCCCACTAGCATTGCTGATAAAATAAAACAATTTGAACAGAATATAAACAGAAGTAAAATTTCTGCTACAAAGTAAAATTTTGAAAAATATAGAGTCTTCTATGTCTAGAGAAACAAAATTGGATGAAATGTAAAAAGAAAAAATGAACAATAAGAAAACTAAGATTTATCATTTTTCTTCAAACGGATGTTTCTATATAAATTCTATACATCCCAAACTTTGCAAAATATGTAAAGACCCATTTTATTTGATATGAACAGGTATAAACATCTTTTACTTTCTAGCAATAAAAAGGCTCTTTTCGCTGTGGCGAAAAGAGCCTTTAAAATATAGAGCATTAACGTTTTGAGAATTGTGGTGCACGACGTGCGCCTTTAAGCCCGTATTTTTTCCGTTCTTTCATACGAGGATCACGAGTTAAGAACCCAGCACGCTTTAACGGGGTACGATAATCTGGATCCACTTGCAGTAATGCACGGGAAATTCCATGACGAATGGCGCCAGCTTGTCCAGTATATCCTCCACCATGTACATTTACCAAAACATCATAGCTGCCAAGTGTTTCTGTTAAAACAAGTGGTTGCTTTACAACTTCACGCAAAGCAGCAAATGGAATATAGTCTTCAAATTCACGATTATTGATAATTACGCGACCTTCACCTGGTACTAGGCGAACGCGAGCTACTGAACTTTTGCGACGTCCAGTTCCATAGTATTGAACTTTAGCCATACTTTTCTTTTCCTCCTTCACCTAATTAACCACGAAGCTCATAACTTACTGGTTGTTGTGCTTGATGCGGATGCTCCGCTCCTGTATATACATGTAATTTCTTAAACATTTGACGACCCAATGTATTTTTTGGAAGCATACCTTTAATCGCCAACTCAAGCATTTGTACCGGATATTTTTCACGCATTTCTCCAGCTGTTCTTTGTTTTAGTCCACCTGGATGATGGCTATGACGGTAGTAAATTTTATCTTTTAGCTTGTTACCGGTTAATTGAATTTTTTCTACATTAATTAGAATCACATGGTCACCACAGTCAACATTCGGAGTGAATATTGGCTTATTTTTGCCACGCAAAATTGATGCAACTTCAGAAGCCAAACGACCAAGTGTTTGACCTTCGGCATCAATAACATACCATTTACGCTCAACTTCAGAAGCTTTTGCCATATATGTTTGACGCATTCGAGTTCCTCCTACTTATAAATATAAAATATCATTATATCTCACGCTTTTTACACGATTGGTTTCCGGGGCTAATCGTGGTAAAAACAATACCATCTAAAATAGTATTACATTCGATAATCAGAGTCAAGAAAAACTGTGAAATTTTATCAAATTTATTTTCGCCTGTCTTTTTAGCAAATCTTCATCCTTTATGTATGAAAACAAAAATACATCCTTTATAATATTTTTTCAGATCAAATATCTCTATCCCATGTTTTAAAATGCGCTTTTTATGTTTTCTCCTTATGTCGTTTCATAGATGTCATATTTTGCAAGAAAGTCCTTCAATTTTTTATTACTATTGTAACAACCCTATGTATACTTAGATTCAGAACCGCCAAATTGCCTATCATTCACTGTGTGTACCCAAACCAAAATTATGACTGGTCTTTGAATCAATGTATAATGCTGCATAAGATTTGTGGCCTTCTATCATTTCCTTTGCCATTACATTCGATGGGCAAAGTGCAGCCGCTGCCCTTGCAAAAAACAGCATTTGCCCCAAAAACCATCGTTTATGAAAATCATTCCATGCCTCCTCTTTTATTATAAAAACGAAAACACCATTTCTGTTCGGGCAGGTATGTTGCCATAAATAGATCTGAAAATCAACATCCTTTAAACATCTCGCATAATGAATGGTATAAATCGTCCAAATTTAAGATCATCAGTAAAACAAAGGTGAACACAGTTGTTTCAAAGATATAGGTATAATTTTGGTTGTTTTTTACTTTTGACATCATAAGCTCCCTACGGTAACTTCTTTTACACAGTCGTGAATGAAAAAATTTCCTATTTCATTTGGGAAAGGTATTCAAAGAAAAGCAAAATGATTTTCTATCAACAAAAAGTAGGATTGAATCAGCGATTTTCTGACACAATCGTTTTGTATGTATATTGTTGATTGATATGCATAACACGCCAAATTTGGCAAATCAAGTCCATCAATATTTTGTCAACATAGTTAAATAGAGAACCTTACGACAATCACAAAGTAAAATACAAAACATGCCATTTTATACAGCCAGCAAAAAAAGCCAGATGGTCGCTTTTCAGATTTGTTCATAATCATACATATTCCATGATCAGAACACATTCATGTTAAATGGTACGTAAAAAAGTTGGAGCCATCCTTTTTGTCTAAAAAGGAATTGGGAACCGCACTGAAAACATGCATAAAAAATATAAGAATTTTTTATGCATCAAACTGTCAAACCATTTATAAAAACATAATCAAAATTTTTATGAAAATTTAATTTTATACTGTTATATTTTTTAGATGGAATTATATAATAATTTTTTATTTTATATATGAACTTGGTTTATTTTTTTATCCTATGATTTATTTTACAGAAATGTCGTATTCTAATATTAAAAAGGAGAATAGTCTGACCATGGGTACAGACGCAACATCACATCTTCTTAACTTTTACTTGTCATTTTCATATGTAACAAAGTCCAAATACAACCCATGTGCAGGCGCAGTCATACCCGCAAGCGTCCGATCGCAACCTGCCAGCATGGACAGCACATCATTTGGTTGAAACCGTCCCCGCCCAATATCCAGTATGGTTCCCACCATAATCCGCACCATATTGTATAAAAATCCGTTGCCGCTAACGACAAAGCAAAATCGGTTTTCTAATTCCCGCTGCATTTCAAAGCGATAAATGGTTCGCACACAGTCCAATTGATTGGTTCGCGCTGAACAAAATGAAGTAAAATCATATGTACCACAAAAATAAGAAAGTGCTTCTTCCATCTTTATAAAATCAAGTGGATAAGTATAATGCAACTCATAATTCCGCCGAAAAACATCTAAAACAGGCGCAGTATAAATCCAATATGAATATTGCTTCGCCACTGCATCATAACGAGCATGGAAATCATCAGCAACTACCGTTACATCCAAAATTAAAATATCCGATGGCAACTGGGCATTCATTGCTTTTATCCAAGCTTGTGTTGGAAGCTTTAATGATGTATCAAAATGAAACACTTGTCCTTTGGCATGTACCCCTTTATCTGTCCGTCCTGAAGCATAAATCTGTATACGTGAGCCACCATGTATTTTTGTCAGTACAGTCTCAATTTCTTCCTGTATGCTCATTACATTTGGCTGAATTTGATAACCGTTGTAATTCGTACCATCATATGCAACAATGCATTTCATCCGCATCCACTTCTTTCCTCCCCTCTAAAAAAACCATAACAAGCCATAGAAAAAAAATAGGAAAAGCATACAACCTGTATCCTGTTTTTTCCAAATCAATTCCCGATATGTGGAACGGGTGCCACTTTTCTGAAACCCTCTTGTTTCCAAAGCCAGTGCAACAGTATCTGCTTTTTTAAACATCTGAATCAAAAGAGGAACAACGATACTTGCTATACCTTTTATTTTCTGGACCAAAGTGCCTTCTTGAAAGTCCATTCCTCGGGAAGCTTGTGCCTTCAATAAAACTTCCGCTTCATCCAAAAAGGTTGGAATAAACCGAAGCGTCAATGATACCATAAAAGAAATGGTATCCACTGGTATATGAAATCGGTTCAATGGTTTTAACAATTTTGAAACAGCATGTGTAATTTCCATCGGGGTCGTCGTCAATGTCAGTAAAGCTGTAATCAGCAGCATATCCAAAAAACGTAGAAAAAGTAACCCACCTAACCAAAGTCCTTTCGACGTAATTTCCCAGGAAATGACAGAAAACAACACCACTCCTTCTTGCACCATTAAAATTTGGAACAAAGCCAGAAAAATGGCAAACCAAAAAAACGGACGGATATTGCCCCAGAAAAAACGATAAGAAATACCACTAAATTGAATGATCAAAGTCAAAAAAATTTGGATAATACAAACATCCCAAACCGTATCCATTTGAAAAATCAACAGCAGAAAAAAAAGAGAGAAAAAAAGCTTACTGCGTGGATCCAAACGATGTAAGATGGACTGCCCTGGAATATAACGCCCAATTAAAATTCGGTGCATCTTGGTTTCCTCATGTCTTTCTTTTGATACAAAGCAGCAAATTCGGCCGCAACAGATTGAATCGTTTGATTTTCAACAGAAAGAGAAATCCCATACATTTCTTTTACACGCGCTTTAAAACGAATAATTTCTGGTATTTGTAAACCGTATGCCCTAACATCAATTGTATGGAAAATTTCTGTAGGTGAGCCGATTTGTACAAGCTGCCCGTTCTCCATAACAACCATTTCTTGGGCATAAAGCAAAACATCATCCATATGATGTGTTACAACAATAATGGTTATACCTGTTTGATACAGTCGTTGTAGCATTTCAAAAATTTGCTGCTTTCCTCTTGGATCCAGTCCTGCGCCTGGTTCATCCAATACCAAAGCTTGCGGGCGGGTGGCTAAAACTGAAGCAATGGCAACTCGTCTTTTCTCTCCTCCACTTAATGCATCAATTTTCCGATGTATAAATGAGGCATCCAGTCCTACCAAATGTAATGCATGCAACGCATTTTCCAGTGCTGTTTCTTTTGACTGTCCAAAATTTACTGGACCAAAACATAAATCTTGGGCAACCGTATCATGAAACAATTGTTTTTCCGGTGTTTGAAAAACGAGTCCAACCTCAGCTCGTAAATTTCCAATCGCCCCTTTTTTATACGGCGTGTAAAGTTGAACCGAACCATGTGTATATACACCGACAGTCGGTTTCAACAAGCCATTTAAATGCTGAACCAAGGTTGACTTTCCTGAACCAGTTCGCCCAGTCACCGCAATAAAATTCGGCTCTTTTATGCACCAGTTGATATTTTTCAACACTTCACGTGCAAATGGTGTTTGACTTTGATAGGTATGTCCGACTGCTTCAAATCTCATTTGTCCATCCTAACTCCTTTAGTATCGATACAGCTTCTGCCACACCAGCTTCTGTTAAATATTTCCTCATTTCAACAGAAAACGGACGAATCAGTCCGCTTTCTTGAAACAGTGCATCATTTTCAAAAAATGCCAGTGGCGGACCAAAATATAGCTGTCTGCCATGGTGTAGTACAAGGATTTTATGCGCATAGTGTACTTCTTCCATATCATGTGTTACCGAAAGTATCGTCTGCTTCATTTGGATCTGCATCTTTTTCAATAAAGCAAGCCAAGTGCTTCTTCCAATCGGATCAAGCATGGCTGTTGCCTCATCTAGCAATAAAATTGGCTTTTTGCGAACCAATGCCCCAGCCAGAGCTACACGTTGTTTTTGTCCGCCAGATAGCTGATGTGGTGGCAAATCACCATAGGATTCCATTTCCACCCATTGCAATGCCTCTTCCACTCGCTGTCTCATGTTTATCGTTGGAATGTTATCATTTTCCAATCCAAAAGCAATATCATCACGAACTGTTACTCCGATAAACTGATCTTCCGGATTTTGCACAACAAGTGCCACATCTTGGCACATCCGTTCATGTGCATGTTTTTTGGCTCCCTGGTATACCAACTGTCCATCTTTTGCAGAAAGAAGTCCCATCAACCATTGCAATAATGTTGACTTCCCTGAACCATTGACGCCAAGAATTCCAACCCATTCTCCTTTTTTTACAGAAAAATGAATATTTTGCAAGACAGGATGTTCTTTTTCATAAAATACATGTAAATTTTTCACTTCAAACAGCAATGATAATCGATTCCTTCCTTAGATTCGTGAACCACTCAGCACTTCACCAAAATGAATCGTTCTTAATGCTTGAAACAGGCATTTTGGAAAAAACATGCTTGTTCACATATTTTCTTTACCAACAGCGGTTTTGTTATTGTTCAAGAACTGCCAAAATTTCTACAGTTCTCGTTTTCACAGCTATAAACTGGCAGACCATTGGCGCTTCAAACAGAACATTTTTACTTGCATTGATCACTCGGTAATGTATTCTACCATCCACTTAGACGAATCCATTTTTTCAGTTTTGAGCAATTTTTTATCATCTTTCATCGTTTTGTCCTAAGCAAATGTAACTGGATAAAACCATTGATTTACTTTGATGATTTTCTGTCCATATCCATCTGCTTGATATTGCATTTTTGAAACAAAATTTGATCATCATACATTTGAAATACTTTTTGTCGGTTTGAGGTTACAAACATATCTTTTATTTGGTTATACAGCTTGATACAAACCGTTTCCTTTCGCTTCCATTTGAACCACAACCACAAGATATGTACGCTCCCATTTTGCTTGTTCGTCGTGTAGCTTTGGGCAGGCTTTCTCTGACTTTGAAACTTTAACCATCCAACAGATCATCGTAAAAGAAATTGTTACATACTTTATTTCAATATAATCAAGCCATGTATTATGCCAATTTATCTATTTTGTATAAAAAAGGGACATCTTTCTTATATGGTGTTGCCCCTTGCAAAAAATTTCATTTATCTTCCATTCAGAAGATTTGATTGTATCTTTCAGAAATTAGTTTGGCAGACTTTACAAACACCGTTAAAAGACTTAACAAAATAGTTTTTACTGTGTTTTTAAACAAATTCTGAATGTATATACGTTTATTCACTTCATAGATTCCATCTATTTTTTGATTTATAATCATTTTATATAGACTTAATGATACCATAGAATCAAAGAGAAAGCGATTATCACACCGTTGATAAAGACAAGCGAACTCTCACCAATTGTACCAAAATTTCAGGGGAATCTGATATAAAGCATTTTTTCTAAATGAGATGCTTTCGTAGCAATTACAAAGATTTTCACCAATTTATAACCATATGAGCGATCGGTAAAATATATGGATAATGTCTTTAAATTCACTTAAAAGAACTTTAGAATGTTTCAGAGCGCTCATAATCGCTCTCTTTATCAAGAAATAAATTTGCAGGTACAACCTTGTTCAAATGAGATAATCCCTATAAAAAACTTCTCTGATCTATATTTATGGATCTGTAACCCTAAAACCATGGGTACAATTCTCTCTCAAGCCGGATGCTTCTTGCTCATCAAAGAATGGAAGCCATAAACATTTAGAAAGCGAAATATATGATTGAATACAAGCCAAAAATAGATGTGTTCATATCAACTACTACCAAAAGAAAAGCACATATTATTCATTTTATAAATAGAATTATAAATTAAATTTTTATAAATAATTAAAACAAAAAATTGTTTATTATACATAGATAAATTGAATATAATGGATCTGATTTAACAACAGACCCTATCTCATCTGGCTTGCCTTTCTTCAGCTTATCAAAGAATTTAATGGCATGTATACTTTGGTGACACTGCCAAAATTTTACAAACAGACGGAGTGGTCATTGCTTTTTACCATACAAAATATATTAAAGAAGCTTTATTGATTCATTTTTGCCAAAAAATAGAAGCAAAAAGAGCGTTTAGGAATTTCCTGCCTATTTATATTTCGGTATATGTGGTGTTTGATGCATATGTATGACTATGATTTTATTTTGATTTATGATTTAAAATCATTCTTTTCTTATAGGATAGATGAAAAATAATTATATATTTATATTTTCTAAAAAAATATTGATACTTTCTTTAGAAAATGATAGGAGAGAATGATAGAATGGAAAAATATTTTTCTATTATTGCTATGTTTTATCATTTTATCACACTGTACACCAGAACAAGAAAAAACAAAAGAAGCCATAGAGTAAAAAGATACAGCAAACCCATATGACAGATGAGCCAATCACTGTATACGTTTGGGATTCAAAAAGAAAGTTATCGTACAGCAAGAATTTATTTTTTGAAGGGACAAAGCTTCTTCAAAAAAAGATAGAGCAAGATCTCCGTCGTTTGGAAGATATGAGTCAGATGCATACCGATGAATTTGAAAAAGATTTTCGTGTTCAAGCAGAAGATATCGAAATTGATGGAACATTGACACAACCTTATCTTTGTCAACTCAGACTTTCAAACAAACGCACAGTGGAATGAAATTTTGGTACAAGCTAGATACCCGCCTTCTTGCTTATGAAAATTATGTCAAAGAAAATATTATAGAAAACAAAGCCATTTATCAGCAATTGAAGCAAACAGAGGGAAATGAAGTAAAAACAATCCATCAATATGTGAATGAGAAATTAAATCAGCTCTTTTTAAACGGGCAAAACTTCAACCCGTTGACTTCAAATGAAAAAGTGATTTTGATTGGACATGTTACCCAAGTGCAAGCGGGAATAAAAATATAAATCAAAAAGAGAGAAATGCGATGAAAAAATGTATTTTTGCTGCTTATCGGTATCCTGTTTATTCATGATGGCAAAGATCATATATAGGCAGCCACCATAGCGAATATTCAAATACGTGTGGACGGAAATAATTCGGATTTTAAAATCTATATTTTCCTTAAAGATCATTTAAAAATTACAATTGAAAATGTAGCAACAAATGCAAATGGAGTTCAACCATTTTTATTGATAAAATAAGGTGTAAAGGATGTACATATGGATGACATCTTAACGAATAAACGAATAATTTTGCACGAATTGCTGTGTCATTTACTGATACAGGAAGCCATGTACAAGTAAATTATGCAGACATACCAACAATATTACAAAATTTTTCAGGATGAGTTATTTATCACCCGATCTATTCTTACGCATGGACAACATCCTATGCAAAGGTAGAATTTCCTATACGTTTTACAGCATCAACTGGAGAAATAGAGGACTTGCTTCATTTTCCATATACTGTACACTTGGTGGAAGTATTTCTTTTTGGTACACCAATATATTTTACAGAGTGTATATTGGAAGTAACATAGGTAAATATTCGCGCTCCATTTTGACCCCATTCGAATGGAGTGCTTTTTTTGTGCGCAGATATAAAAAATAAGAAACCTTCCGATCAGATTGATCACCTTTTATTATGATACAAGCCGAGTATTTGATATATGACCGAAAAACTAGAAACAAAAGAATATCAACGATCTGTTGCTGATAAAAAATAAAACATCTACTTTCACATTGTATAAAATGGAGTCATTCGGGAATCAAAGTCAAAAATAAAAGCGATAAACCCATGTCAAACACAAGTGTCTATCGCTTTATATGTTTTTATACAAGCTCAATAATCACCATTTCTGCTGCGTCACCACGACGAGGTCCCAATTTATTGATACGTGTATATCCACCCTGACGCTCTGCATAGCGTGGTGCAATATCCGCAAACAATTTTTGAACAGCATCCTGACCGGTTTCTTCATTGGCAACTTCTTTACGAATAAATGCAGCTGCTTGACGACGCGCATGTAAATCACCACGTTTACCAAGTGTAATCATTTTCTCAACAACCGAACGAAGCTCTTTCGCTTTTTGTTCTGTTGTTTCGATACGTTCATTAATAATCAAATCTGTCGCAAGATCGCGCAACAATGCTTTACGCTGTGAACTTGTACGACCCAATTTTCTATATGCCACGATGTGATTTCCCTCCTTTATGAACATGATTCGCATATATTGTGAAAGCAACAAATAGCCAAACGACTATTCATCTCTACGCAATCCAAGCTCCAATTCCTCAAGCTTGAATTTCACTTCTTCAAGCGATTTTCGACCTAAATTGCGGACTTTCATCATATCTTCTTCCGTTTTATTTGCTAATTCTTGAACTGTATTGATGCCTGCTCTTTTTAAGCAATTATATGAACGCACAGAAAGATCAAGCTCTTCAATCGTCATTTCAAGAACCTTTTCTTTCTTATCCTCTTTCTTCGCTTCCATTACATTTGCATTGCGCGCTACTTCTGTCAATCCAACAAAAATATTCAAATGCTCTGTTAAAATTTTTGCGCCAAGAGAAACTGCTTCTTTCGGATTTAAAGATCCGTCAGTCCATACATCTAATGTAAGTTTATCAAAATTTGACATTTGTCCGACACGTGTATTTTCAACTGTATACAACACACGTGAAACCGGAGTAAAAATTGAATCAACAGGGATAACACCGATTGGCATTTCATCATGCTTATTCAAAACAGCAGGTGTATAACCCCGACCCTTTTTCGCCGTTAAACGAATGGTTAAGCTTGCGCCTTCTGCCAAAGTGGCAATCTTTAAGTCAGGATTTAATATTTCAACGTCGCTGTCCGCAGCAATATCCTCTGCAGTTACAATTTCTTTTCCTTTTACATCAATCAATAATGATTTTTCATCATCTGAATAGATTTTTAAAGCAATCTTTTTCACATTCATAATAATTGTTGTTACATCTTCTACTACACCTGGGATGGTAGAAAATTCATGTTGTACGCCATCAATCTGAATGGACGTAACAGCTGCACCTGGAAGTGAAGATAATAGGATACGACGCAAGGAGTTCCCTAAAGTGGTCCCATATCCACGTTCAAGTGGTTCAATAACAAATTTACCATACTTATTATCATCACTCAGTTCAATGGTTTCGATTCTCGGTTCTTCGATTACAATCATTCAATAAACCCTCCTATAAAACGTCGAAAACCCCGGTTTAAGCACTTTTTGTGCCTAACCGAAATTGATCAACTACATTTCCATTTGTGCATAACAACAGATTGTATATTATACCGGTATTTCCATTATATACCAGTACAACATTTCTTATACTTAGATACAAATTAAACACGACGACGTTTTGGCGGACGACAACCATTATGTGGTACAGGTGTTACATCGCGAATTGCAGTCACTTCAATCCCTGCTGCTTGTAGCGCACGGATTGCAGCTTCGCGACCAGAACCGGGGCCTTTTACAGTAACCTCCAATGATTTTAAACCATGCTCCATTGCTGCTTTCCCAGCCGTTTCTGCAGCCATTTGAGCAGCAAACGGAGTCGATTTCCGAGAACCTTTGAATCCCAATGCACCGGCAGATGACCATGAAATCGCATTTCCATGTACATCTGTAATGGTTACGATGGTGTTATTGAAAGTTGAACGAATATGTGCAACTCCGGATTCAATATTCTTTTTTACACGACGCTTACGAGAGATCGTTTTCTTAGCCATTGCTTCAGCCTCCTTTACTTATTACTTCTTCTTGTTCGCTACAGTCTTACGAGGACCTTTGCGGGTACGAGCATTATTTTTCGTATTTTGACCACGAACTGGTAACCCACGGCGATGACGCAATCCACGATAGCATCCAATTTCCATTAAACGTTTAATGTTTAAAGAAACCTCACGACGAAGATCACCTTCTACTTTCAATTTGTCAATTAAATCACGAATTTTATTCAGTTCATCCTCAGTTAAGTCACGAACACGCGTATCGGGAGAAACACCAGCTTCAGCCAAAACTTTCTCTGAAGTACTGCGACCAATACCATAAATATATGTTAAAGATATTACTACACGTTTGTCACGAGGAATATCAACACCAGCAATACGTGCCATTTAGCTTGCACCTCCTTAATTATTTAGCCTTGTTTTTGTTTATGCTTTGGATTTTCGCAAATTACCATTACTTTACCTTTTCTGCGAATAACTTTGCACTTTTCACAGATCGGTTTTACAGATGGTCTTACTTTCATCTTTTAAACCTCCTTATTTCTTACGGAGTGCCTTCTTGTTACTTATAGCGATATGTGATTCTACCCCTTGTTAAATCGTAAGGAGATAGCTCGACTGTTACTTTGTCGCCAGGTAAGATGCGGATAAAGTTCATACGGATTTTTCCAGACACATGCGCTAAAACCTCATGTCCGTTATCAAGCTCCACTTTAAACATCGCATTGGGCAACGTTTCTGTAACAATACCTTCAATTTCAATAACATCATCTTTCGCCATTAAGGGTGCTCTCCCTTCTTAAATCGATATTTGTTAATCATAATTATAACTTATACCGTTAGAACATTAGAGAAACAACATCTTTTAAATTCGTTAAAAGACAATTTATCATAGGACTCACCAAAAAATAAGTCCAATTTCCAATTCAATCTTCGGTAAATCTGTTACTCAACGAATGAAATACTAGTCTGCGATTGTTAAAATCTCATAGCCGACATTCGTAATTGCAACGGTGTGCTCAAAGTGTGCACATTTTTTTCCGTCTACTGTAACAACCGTCCATTGGTCAGATAATGTTTTCACATAACGTTCTCCAGCATTTATCATCGGTTCAATTGCCAGAACCATCCCTTCCTTTAACATCGGTCCTTTATTGGGCGGGCCGTAATGTGGAATTTGTGGATCTTCATGAAGATTTTGACCAACGCCGTGTCCAACATACTCACGTACAACCGAAAATCCTAAGGATTCTGCATATACTTGAATTGCATGAGAAATATTTGTCAAACGAACACCAGCTTTTGCTTCTTTCAATCCGACAAACAAACTTTCACGTGTACCATCTAATAAACGCTGATCTTCTTCACTGATTTTGCCAACCGGATAAGTCCACGCTGAATCTCCATGATATCCATTAACCTTTGCACCAATGTCTAAGCTAATTATATCTCCCTCTTTTAATTTATACTTCCCTGGAATTCCATGCACCAGCACTTCATTGACTGATGTACAAATGCTACCTGGAAAACCTCCATATCCTTTAAAAGAAGGAACTGCTCCATATTTACGAATTATTTTATCAGCAATCGTATCCAATTCTTTCGTTGTAATGCCTGGTTGAATATGTTTTTGAATTTCTTTATGAGTGAGAGCAACAATTTTACCCGCTTCTCTCATAATTTCTATTTCACGCGGGGTTTTACAAATAATCATCTGTTCATCATTCCCAAAAATGCTGCAATTTCTTCAAAGACAACATCAATAGAGCGATTCCCATCGAAAGTTTTTACAACGCCTGCATCTTGATAATAATCGAGTAACGGCTGCATTTGCTTCATATTTACTTCTAGACGATTGTTGACTGTTTCCTCATTATCATCCGTACGTTGATACAATGCTCCAGAGCATTTATTACAAACACCGGCTACCTTTGGAGGATTAAATTCTAAATGATATGTGGAACCACATTCTTTACAAATTCTTCGACCAGTCAGACGCTTCATTAAAATTTCTTGCGGAACATCAACATGAATGACACATTCCACCTTACGTCCTAGACTTGTCAATAATTCATCCAATGCAGATGCTTGCTTGACCGTGCGAGGAAATCCATCAAGTAAAAATCCTGTTTGACAATCTTCTTTTTGAAGACGCTCACGAACAATCCCGATCGTCACTGCATCGGGAACCAATGCACCTTGATCCATAAAGGATTTTGCTTGCAAACCCAACTCAGACTGCTCGGAAATTGCCGCGCGAAACATATCGCCTGTAGAAATATGAGGAATCCGGAACTTTTCAACGATTCTTTCTGCCTGTGTTCCTTTGCCGGCACCAGGCAAACCCATTAAAATCAAGTTCATTTTTCTTCCTCCTGTTAAGAACGATTTGTTCCTTTTCTTTATTTAATAAAACCTTTATAATGTCGTTTAACAAGCTGGCTTTCCAACTGTTTATGCGTTTCAAGCGCAACACCAATTAAAATCAGCATACTTGTACCGCCAATTTGTGCACTTTGTGGTAATCCTGCAAACTTTGTAAAGAAAACCGGAAGTATGGCAATCACAGCCAAAAAGATAGAGCCGACAAATGTCAAACGATATAAAACAGACTTCACATATTCTTCTGTATTTCTACCCGGTCTAATCCCCGGAATATAACCACCTTGCTTTTTCAAATTATCTGCCATCTGTTCTGGATTCACCTGAATGAATGTATAAAAATAACAGAACGCAATAATTAATACAGCATATAAAATCATACCGATTGGTTGATTATAATTAAAATTGTTCGTAATCCACAATGCTACACCTTCTTGCGGAAAAAATGCTGCAATAGTTGGCGGTGTAACAATAAATGCCATCGCAAAGATAACCGGAATAACACCTGCTGAGTTTACTTTCAAAGGTAAATGTGTCTGATGTCCACCAACAGGGTATCTTGCACTTCCATTCACTTGCTTTGCATATTGAATAGGAATTTTGCGTAGGGCTTCTTGTACATAAATCACCGCAACAATAATAGCAACAATAGCAACACCAATTAAGGCCAAAGTTGCAATAGACATAAACAATTGATCGCCTGCATCTTGAATTTGCTGTGTATAAATTTGCTGCAAAGTTGTCGGAATTGCTGATACGATACCAGCAAAGATAATAATTGAAATACCGTTTCCTACACCATGTGCCGTAATTTGCTCGCCCAGCCACATTAAAAATGCAGTCCCTGCCGTTAATACAACCGCAATAAATAAGTAAGTGGTGACACCTGGATCAGTAACCAATGCGCCATTCATCATTCGATTAAAACCGATGGACATAAAAATTGCCTGAAAAAAACCAAGTACAATTGTAAAATAGCGTGTGAATTGTGCAAGTTTTCTCCGACCGACTTCTCCTTGTTTTGCCCATTCGCTAAACTTTGGTACAATATCCATTTGTAAAAGCTGAATAATAATGGATGCTGTAATATAGGGCATAATCCCCATCGCAAAAATGGAGAAATTTGCTAGTGCACCACCACCAAATACATCCAGTACGCCAAATATACTTGCCTCAGAACCTAAATCAAAAGCTGAAACATTTACATGTGGAACTGGAATAAACGTACCAATGCGATAAATCACCAACATGATCAGTGTAAAAATAATCTTCTTTCTGATGTCTGCAACTCTGAAAAAATTCAAGAATGTGCGAAACATTAGATCACCTCAATTGTACCGCCAGCAGCCTCAATCGCTTCTTTGGCAGAGCCAGAGAATTTATGTGCTGATACAGTGAGTTTCTTTTCGATTACACCATTACCTAAAATTTTGATGCCTGATTTTTCATTTTTAACCAAGCCACATTCTACCAACAAAGCAGGTGTCACAGTTGTACCTTCTTCAAAAGTGTTCAATTTGTCAAGATTAACAATCGCATACTCTTTACGGTTTATATTTGTAAATCCACGCTTTGGTAAACGACGATATAATGGTGTTTGACCGCCTTCAAACCCTAAACGAACACCGCCGCCTGAGCGAGCATTTTGTCCTTTATGTCCTTTTCCAGCAGTTTTACCGTTACCAGATCCAGTTCCACGTCCGATACGCTTTTTCGTATGACGTGAACCTTCAGCAGGTTTTAACTCATGTAATTTCATAAGGGCACCTCCTTGTTTATCAGATTCATACACAGTCTTAAACTAGACTTCTTTTACTGAAACCAGATGAGAGACTTTGTTAATCATACCTCGAATGGCAGGATTGTCATGATGTGTAACCGTTTGATTCAGCTTTGTTAATCCAAGTGTACGAACCGTTGCACGTTGATCCTGTTTACGTCCGATCACACTTTTTGTGAGGGTAATTTCAAGTTTCTTTGACATTTCTGTTCCCTCCTTATCCTAACAACTCTTCTACTGATTTGCCACGTAGTTTCGCAACTTCCTCAGCGCGTTTCAATTCTTTTAAACCTTGAACCGTTGCACGTACCATATTAATTGGTGTATTGGAACCTAAAGATTTCGATAAAATATCATGCACACCTGCAAGCTCCAATACAGCACGTACAGGTCCACCAGCAATAACGCCTGTACCTTCAGAAGCTGGTTTTAAAAATACAGAACCTGCCCCAAATTTTCCAGTAATATCATGTGGAATGGTTGTACCAGTTAAAGGCACTTCAATTAAATTCTTTTTCGCATCTTCTACAGCCTTGCGGATGGCATCTGGTACCTCCTGTGCTTTTCCTGTACCAAAGCCTACATGGCCATTTTTATCTCCAACGACAACCAATGCAGCAAAGCGGAAACGACGTCCCCCTTTTACAACTTTCGCAACACGGTTAATCGTAACTACACGTTCCTCTAACTCCATTTTGCTTGGGTCAATATGACGCATACTCATTTTCCCTCCTTCTCAACCATTAGAATTGTAACCCTACTTCGCGCGCAGCATCGGCGAGCGCTTTTACACGACCATGATATAAATAACCACCACGGTCAAAAACAACGGTGGATACGCCTTTTTCCATCGCACGTTTGGCAATTAATTTTCCGACTTCAGTTGCCGCAGCAATATTGCTGGTAGATTCTAACTGAAATTCTTTATCGAGTGTGGACGCACTGGTAATCGTATGACCTATAGCATCATCAATTACCTGAGCGTATATATGTTGATTGGAACGGAATACATTCAGTCGAGGACATTCTGCTGTGCCGTTTAGCTTCGCACGTACACGAGCATGTCTTTTCTGACGAGTTAAGTTTTTATCCGCTTTGATAATCATTGCCGTTTCACTCCTTTCTAATCTAATTACTTCTTAGCCGTTTTTCCTTCCTTGCGTCGAACATATTCGTCCGTATAGCGAATTCCTTTGCCTTTGTAAGGTTCTGGCGGACGCACTGCACGGATGTTTGCAGCAGCAGCTCCAACTCTTTCCTTATTAATACCTTTTACAATAATTTTGGTTTGAGCTGGTACTTCAAGCTCGATACCTGGCTCAGGTACGATTTCAACCGGATGGGAATAGCCTACTGCCAATACAAGCTTGTTTCCTTGTTTTTGAGCACGGTATCCAACCCCAACTAAATCAAGGCTTTTTTCATAACCTTTTGTCACACCCTCAACCATATTTCCGATGATTGCACGTGTTGTTCCATGAAGCGCACGATGATTTTTATCATCTGACGGACGCTCAACAGTTAATATATTATCATGAATATTAATTTTCATGTCAGGATGTACTTGATGTGTCAATTCACCTTTCGGTCCTTTTACCGAAAGCTCTGTGCCGTTTAACGCAATCGTTACACCAGCAGGAATTTCTAAAATTTTTCTGCCCACACGTGACATAATTACACCTCCGTCCTTCTTCTAAAATTACCAAATATAAGCAAGTACTTCTCCGCCGGTCTGTGCTTGACGTGCTTCTTTGTCAGACATCAACCCTTTGGATGTAGATAAAATTGCAATTCCTAAGCCATTTAAAACACGTGGTACTTCATCCGCTTTTACATAAACACGTAAACCTGGCTTGGAAATTCTTTTTAATCCAGTAATAACACGCTCATTATTTGAACCATATTTCAAAAACACACGAACAATACCTTGCTTATTATCTTCAATATACTCAACGTCACGAATAAACCCTTCGCGCTTTAAAATTTCAGCCATTTCTTTTTTAATTTTAGAAGCAGGAAATTCAACTTTCTCGTGACGAACCATGTTTGCGTTACGAATGCGTGTAAGCATATCTGCAATTGGATCTGTCATAACCATGTAATTTGTACCTCCTTCCCTTAACGGGTATTTTACCAACTAGCTTTTTTGACGCCTGGAATTTGACCTTTATAAGCTAGTTCTCGGAAACATATACGGCATAATTTAAATTTGCGATATACAGAGTGTGGACGTCCGCAACGTTCACAGCGTGTATATTCCTGCACGGCAAACTTCGGTGTCCGTTTTTGTTTTGCAATCATTGATTTTTTAGCCACGTTCTCGCCTCCTTATCTCATGTTACTAGCTTTATTTTTGGAAAGGCATACCTGCTAAAGCTAACAACTCGCGGGATTCTTCATCGGTTTTTGCGGTTGTTACAATAACAATATCCATACCACGAACTTTATTTACTTTATCATAATCAATTTCAGGGAAAATCAGTTGCTCTTTTACACCCAATGTATAGTTTCCACGTCCGTCAAAAGATTTTTTGGAAACACCACGGAAATCACGCACACGTGGTAAAGATACAGAAATTAACTTATCAAGAAATTGATACATACGCTCTCCACGTAATGTCACTTTTGCTCCAATCGGCATTCCTTCACGAAGACGAAAACCCGCAATCGATTTTTTCGCGCGTGTTACAATCGGTTTCTGTCCAGTAATCAATGCCAATTCTTCAACTGTTGCATCTAATGCCTTTGAGTTTTGTACAGCATCACCCACACCGACATTAATGACAATTTTATCAAATTTTGGTACTTGCATAACTGAAGTATAATTAAACTTACTCATTAAAGCAGGTGTAATTTCTTTTACATATTTTTCTTTTAAACGATTCATCACGCTTGACCTCCTTTCGTGATCCATTATTTATCTAAAGGTTCTCCAGATTTTTTTGCAATGCGCACTTTTTTGTTGTCTACCATTTTATAACCAACACGAGTCGGTTCCCCAGTTTTCGGATCCAATGGCATAACATTTGATACATGAATCGGAGCTTCTTTTGTAATAATCCCACCTTGTGGATTGTCATTTGACGGTTTTGAATGTTTTTTGATCATGTTTACACCTTCAACTAAAACACGATCTTTTTTGGGATAAGCCTCAAGAATTGTTCCGACTTGTCCTTTATCCTTACCAGAAATGACTTTGACTTTATCACCTTTTTTTACATGCATTCCTTATTTGCACCTCCTTAAAGACAATTGTCTTGCTTATAATACTTCAGGAGCTAAAGAAACGATTTTCATAAAGTTGCTATCGCGCAATTCACGAGCAACCGGTCCGAAAATACGCGTTCCACGAGGGCTCTTATCATCACGAATAATAACCGCAGCATTTTCATCAAAACGAATGTATGAACCATCTTTACGTCCGATTCCACGTTTTGTACGTACAACTACTGCTTTTACAACATCGCCTTTTTTAACAACTCCACCTGGTGTTGCTTGTTTTACCGAACAAACGATAATATCACCGACATTGGCATACTTGCGACCTGAACCACCTAAGACTTTAATTGTCAAAAGCTCTTTTGCACCTGAATTGTCAGCTACTTTTAAACGAGATTCTGTTTGAATCATACCAGCCTAGACCTCCTTTCGGATCTAAATCGGATCCATCTACCTATTAAATAATCACTGCTTCTTCTACGATTTCTACTAAACGATAACGTTTTGTTGCAGATAATGGACGGGTTTCCATAATTTTTACGATGTCACCAGTTTTTGCAGTATTGTTTTCATCATGTGCTTTATATTTTTTTGTATACTTCACACGTTTACCATATAATTTATGATTTTTATATGTTTCAACAGCAACTGTAATTGTTTTGTCCATTTTATCTGAAACCACACGGCCGACATAAACTTTACGTTGGTTACGTTCGCTCACTTCGCAAACCTCCCCTCATTTATCGATTGTTACTTGCGATTTCTCTTTCACGTACAACGGTTTTCATACGTGCAATAGCTTTACGTACTTGACGAATTCTGGCAGTATTTTCTAACGTACCTGTTGCTAATTGAAAACGTAAGTTGAAAAGCTCTTCTTTTAGAGATTTTACTTTTTGTTCGATTTCGGCAGTGGTCAGTTCACGGATTTCATTAGCTTTCATTAGAATCACCACCAGTTTCACGTTTTACAAATTTTGTTTTTACAGGAAGTTTGTGTGCTGCCAAACGTAGGGCTTCACGTGCAACTTCTTCAGATACACCTGCAACTTCAAACATGACTTTGCCCGGTTTTACAACAGCTACCCAACCTTCTGGTGCCCCTTTACCGGAACCCATCCGCACTTCTAACGGTTTCGCAGTATAAGGTTTAGAAGGGAAAATTTTAATCCATACTTTACCACCACGTTTCATATAACGGGTCATCGCACGACGTGCCGCCTCAATTTGACGATTGGTGATCCATGCAGCTTCGGTTGATTGAAGACCAAATTCTCCAAAATGCACAGTTTTACCACCTTTGGCTTCACCACGCATTTTCCCGCGGTGCTCACGGCGATATTTTACGCGTTTAGGCATCAACATGATTTAATTTCCTCCTTCCGTTGCTTTCTTTTTCGTAGGAAGAATTTCTCCACGATAAATCCAAACTTTTACACCAAGTTTACCATAAGTTGTATCAGCTTCAGCATGTGCATAATCAATATCTGCTCGAAGTGTGTGAAGCGGTACAGTACCTTCGCTATAAGATTCAGCACGTGCAATATCCGCTCCGCCTAAACGACCAGATACTTGTGTTTTAATTCCTTGTGCACCTGCACGCATTGTACGTTGAATGGCTTGTTTTTGTGCACGACGGAAAGAAACACGATTTTCCAATTGACGTGCAATATTTTCAGCAACCAATTTTGCCTCTAAATCTGCTTTTTTAATTTCCACAATGTTAATATGGACACGCTTGGCAGAAAGATTTGTTAATTCTTTACGTAGAGCCTCTACTTCCGAACCACCTTTACCGATAACCATACCTGGTTTTGCAGTGTATACAGTGATATTTACACGGTTTGCCGCTCTTTCAATTTCAACTTTTGAAACTGCAGCGTCAGCGAGACGTGCATCTAAAAACTTACGAATTTTCAAGTCTTCATGTAAAAGATCTGCATAGTCTTTTTCTGCATACCATTTCGCCTCCCAATCACGAATGATGCCTACACGAAGACCGATTGGATTTACTTTTTGTCCCACTGATTATCCCTCCTTCTTTTCAGTTAGTATAACTGTAATATGAGATGTACGCTTATTAATCGCACTTGCACGACCTTGCGCACGTGGACGGAACCGTTTCAATGTCGGTCCTTCATCTACATATGCTTGCGAAATTACTAAATTATTAGGGTCCATTTCGTAATTATGCTCAGCGTTTGCAATCGCAGACATAATCAGCTTCTCAACAACCAAAGATGCTGCTTTTGGGGTATGCTTTAAAATGGCAATGGCTTCGCCAACCTTTTTTCCGCGCACCAAGTCTACAACCAAACGCACTTTACGAGGAGCAATACGAACGGTTCTTAATACGGCCTTAGCTTGCACTAGACTGCCTCCTCTCATTAACGTCTTGATTTCTTATCATCATAATCATGGCCTCTGTAAACACGCGTCGGGGCAAACTCTCCCAACTTGTGACCAACCATGTCTTCTGTTACATATACAGGCACATGTTTACGTCCATCATAAACTGCGATTGTATGACCGATAAAGTTTGGGAAAATGGTTGAGCGACGAGACCAAGTTTTAATCACTTGCTTTGAATCGGTTTCGTTTAATTTCTCAATTTTTTTCATTAAATGTTCATCAGCAAAAGGACCTTTTTTTAAGCTTCGACCCATTTTTGTACCTCCCTTCGTACACACTGTTTTGAAAAGACATGTACGTTATTTTTTACGACGACGAATAATTAGCTTATCAGAAGCCTTGGATTTTTTACGTGTTTTGTAACCGAGTGTCGGTTTACCCCAAGGTGTCATTGGTGACTTGCGTCCGATTGGCGCACGACCTTCACCACCACCATGTGGATGGTCATTCGGGTTCATAACAGATCCACGTACAGTTGGACGTTTACCTAACCAACGTGAACGACCCGCCTTTCCAATATTCACCAATTCGTGATGCTCATTTCCAACTTGACCAATGGAAGCACGACATTGAGCCAAAATTTTACGAACTTCTCCAGAATTTAAACGAATCATAACATATTGACCGTCACGGCCCAATACTTGAGCACTTGTTCCAGCAGAACGAACCAACTGTCCGCCTTTACCTGGTTTTAATTCAATATTATGAACAACTGTACCTACAGGAATATTGATTAATGGTAATGCATTTCCAACTTTAATATCGGCCTCTGGTCCAGACATGATTTCCATGCCTACTTCTAAACCTTTGGGCGCAATGATATAACGCTTTTCTCCGTCAAAATAATTGATTAAAGCAATATTCGCTGAACGGTTTGGATCATACTCAATCGTAGCAACGCGTCCTGGTATACCGTCTTTTGTACGTTTAAAGTCGATGATGCGATACTGACGCTTATGTCCGCCGCCATGGTGACGAACCGTAATTTTACCTTGATTGTTTCTTCCAGCTTTCTTATTCAGAGGCGCAAGAAGAGACTTCTCTGGACGATCTGTTGTAATTTCTGCAAAATCATTGGTAGTCATATTACGGCGACCGTTCGTAGTCGGTTTATACTGCTTAATTCCCATCGACGTTTCCCTCCTTTATTCATTCACGTGATTAAACACCTTCAAAAATTTCGATTTCTTTGCTGTTTTCAGTAAGTGTAACAATTGCTTTGCGCCGTCTGTTTGTATACCCAGCATGACGCCCCATTCTTCTAAATTTCGGTTTATAATTTTGTACATTTACCTTTGCCACTTCAACATCGAAAATCGCTTCAATTGCATTTTTCACTTCTGTTTTGTTGGCTTTTACATCCACTTCAAAAGTATATTTTTTTTCTTCCATTTGCCCAATCGAACGTTCTGTAATAACCGGGCGTTTGATGATATCACGAGGGTCTTTCATTATGCAAGCACCTCCTCTATTTTTTCAACTGCACCTTGTGTCATGATTAATTTATTATGTGCAACCAAGTCCAAAACATTAATGGCTTCCGCTGTTAATACTGTAACACCAGGAATGTTGCGTGCAGACATTTTCACAGCCTCATTTTCATTGGCAATGACAATCAATGCTTTGCTATCTACGTTTAAGTTATTTAATACAGCAACCATTTCTTTTGTTTTTGGTGCTTCAAAAAAAAGTTCATCAAGCACTTTTACTTCATTGTCAATCACTTTGGAAGATAAAGCGGATTTAAGCGCCAAACGGCGTACTTTTTTGTTTAATTTATATGCATAAGAACGTGGAGTTGGTCCAAATACAATACCGCCGCCACGCCATTGTGGTGAACGAATAGAACCTTGACGCGCACGACCTGAGCCTTTTTGTTTCCAAGGTTTGCGTCCGCCGCCGCTTACTTCCGAACGATTTTTTACTTTATGTGTTCCTTGACGCAAAGATGCACGCTGCATCATAACCGCATCAAATACCACACTTTCATTGGGTTCAATCCCAAATACCGCATCATTTAATTCAGCCTCACCGACCTGATCGCCAGCTTGGTTAAATAAAGTAACTTTTGCCACTGTATGTCCTCCTTTCCAAATTCATTAAGCTTTTACAGTGCTGCGAATTTCAATAAATGATTTTTTCGCACCTGGAACGTTTCCTTTGACAAGCAATAGGTTGCGTTCTGTATCCACTTTAACAATTTGTAAATTTTGTACGGTAATACGCTCTCCGCCCGTTTGACCTGGTAAATTTTTCCCTTTAAACACACGATTTGGCGCTACCGGTCCCATTGAGCCCGGGCGACGATGATAACGAGAACCATGTGCCATAGGTCCACGAGATTGTCCATGGCGTTTGATTACACCTTGGAAACCTTTACCCTTTGAAATGCCTGATACATCAACCATTTCACCTTCAGCAAAAAGATCAACTTTGACTTCCTGACCAACTTCGTAGCCTCCAATTTCTACGCCACGAATTTCTTTTACGAAGCGCTTAGGGGCTGTGTTGGCTTTTGAAGCATGTCCTTTTTCTGGTTTGTTTGATCGTTTTTCTCTTTTATCTTCCACACCTAATTGAATGGCTTCATATCCGTCTACTTCAACCGTTTTCTTTTGTAATACAACATTTGGTAAAACTTCCACAACTGTCACCGGAATTAAAATACCATTTTCAGCAAACACTTGTGTCATACCAATTTTTCTTCCTAAGATTCCTTTTCTGGTCATCAGTCACACCTCCTGCAATTTTTCTGCAATTAATTTACTTTAATCTCGATATCCACTCCACTTGGTAAATCTAGACGCATCAATGCATCTACTGTTTGTGGTGTCGGATTGGTAATATCGATCAAGCGTTTATGCGTACGCATTTCAAATTGTTCGCGAGAATACTTATATTTATGAACCGCCCGAATAATCGTATAAACCGATTTATTGGTCGGTAACGGAATCGGTCCGGAAACTTTCGCACCTGCACGCTTAGCAGTCTCAACAATTTTTTCTGCCGATTGATCAAGCACACGATGATCATAAGCTTTTAATCGAATACGAATTTTTTCTTTTGCCATCATTTTCCCTCCTTTTCGCCTATTTCTTGAATAGACATTCTCCGCAGAAATTTACCTAATACTCGCCATGGCAAAGCGGCCGGGTGTATCAGCAACCTTCTACATCAACGCTAAAAGACAACAATATCTATTATAACCATTAGAATAAAGGAATGCAATATTTTATTTCATTTACTCAAATTTTTCATATGGAATCGTATATCATGTGCATAATGTCAGTTGTTGGTAAAGATTGAACAATATATTGCCCATAGAATTATTGTATGACTTTGCTATACTTTTGACAGATAATCTATACGCTTGGCATAATTCTATTTGCTTACTAGACTCTTACCTGGCTTACCCTTTCTACAAAAGTCTTATCCCAACAATAATGAAAGGTAAGCTTTGCACATCCATTTATTCAAGAAATGATTCTGGAGCTATAGACAAATCAAAAATGTGTACGGAAGTATCTGGCATTTAGACTAGGAATACTCGTACACATCTCAGCATAATGAAAAAAATCATTTCAGAAAGAGCATCATCAGAATAGCGATTATGTTAAAGACCTTTTCTCTTATTTAATAAAAAGCCGAATATTTATCTTTTTCGTGCTCTTTATAAAATAACCACTTACATTGCGAAAGAACTGATCTATTTTATATAGCTTCAAATGACGCCAAAAATTATCAAATCATTTCACATAGATCGCTTGCTTAGCCATCCCAATGACTGCTTTTTTCACATATTGCCCAATCGGGAACATGCCAATCAAAAAAAGATAACTTCCATCATCTTGCTCTTCACGCTCCATAAATCCAAACTTAATGAATCAATATTAAAATCACAACTCCCTGAACCATGAATCGGTTTACCTTTAATGATATATATTCCACTAAACGCTGGGTTTGATCCAACTGTACAGATGTCTCTTTCCAAACATTTGTTGCACCCAAAATTGGTTTACCATTCCTAAGCTAATACATGCACTTAAATTTTCCTAGGGCTACCCATATGATTTGTAGCTGGAGAATCTAAAAAAGATTATTGGATGTTACAATGTTTGTCCATACCTCTTCATACGAAATAAGCTGTGCCTATCCAAAAATCAAAGGTTTAATTTCTTCATTTATCCCAAAATGATACGAATTTGACGTCATTACAGATTCTCCAGTCCGATTAACATTGGCAAAGATTCCATTTCCTCCACATAAAATCGCTAGACCCATAGTTACAAATAAAACACATATCTTCCTTTTTATAAAAAATGTTTTTATGGAAAATCATTTATTTTTTTAACTTAAGTGAACACGAAAAAATATTGTCCTATAACATTTTTCTCTTCTATAAAATATTTTTCATTATTTTTCAACTCTGATATAACCGCACTTTGCCCTTGTGCAGCATATAAATCTTTATCATTTTTCCTGTTGAATCCTTCACTCTTAATAAAATATCCCGCTTGCTAACGGCATGATTTGTTATTTCCTTCTCTTCCCAAAACCACCCTTTAAAAACAATAGAATTTTCCTTTTCAAACGAAATCAAACACCAATCTTCCTTAGCATCTTCATTCACAACTGCACTCACTTTTGGGAAAAAAATTCGATTCACCGCTTCCACCTCCTGCACAAAAAAACAACTTGTAGCAAGAAGGCTTATACTAAGAATAGAAGCAAACAAAAAGACTTACCATTTTTTGGACTTATTTTTTATTTTGTTTATAAATTTTTCCAGTCTTCTCCTCCTTTTTTCCGAATTTTTCTCATAACTTATTATCAAAAAATCAACCAAACATTTATTAGAATTTGAAAGAACCTTTGTTGATACACGCCTTTATTTGGATGTGACAATGAAATGAAAAAATCTGTAATATTTGAATATTTTTTTGTTTATTATATCAACAAAAGCGGAAACTAAAATCCATTTACTGTTCCCAAATATTTATTAGAGATATTATATATAATTAAAACCAAAACATATATTTTATAAAAAATGTCGGATGATATCCATAATAAAAAATATTTTAAAATTGTTATTACTTGAATTTTATGTTCATAAAAATACAAAGCCCCTATCCATTTATCAAATAATTGAAACCAATCTACAAGAAGATTTTGTTGTCTAAAAAATCCGGAGTCTTTACCACCCAAAAATTGTCTGCTGATTCTTATTTGTGTTTGGCTCGGTGCCACTTTAACAAAAGCCAATAAAAGACTAGATGGATTTTATGCCTTCTAGTCCTCTTTCTTCTTAATAATTTTTAACTACAATCCCAATTATACAATACACGATCAAATTTTAACTGCTTTAAATCCTCTCTTGAAATAAAGAAATTGCCTACACCTGCATCGCCCCACATAATATCATTTCCAGATTCTTCTGTAAAATCACTATCGATTTGCAACAACAATACATCAAACATTTGAAATTCTTCTTGATATTCACGCGGATCAGATTGTGTAAAAAACGGATACCCATTAATCTGATGATGAATTTTAGAATCGCTTGAATTATAAATCTCCTCACCAACCTCATCAGGCAAATCAAAAAAAGATTCTATTTGTATTTGTGGATTTCTTTGATTAAAGATCTCTGTAAACAAGGCATCAAATTGATAATCAGAAGTACTTAAGCCTTCTTTTTCAATTTGAAAACACAAACCATACTCCCCTTGAACAGGGCTGTCCCTTTTTTCTGTATTTTTTACCATCTTATGGATAACTTCCTCTTCCTTAACATCTTGTTGAATCTCTGCATGATAAACAATGCGAAATCCCTTTTGACTCACTGGATCGTCAAAATTCATACCGTATAAATTATCTGGATCAATAAAAAACTGTAAAATTCCTTCCGCCGGAAAATCCTTCATCTGCAAAACATCAGAGAAATTAATTTGTGCAAGCAGTTCCATTGTTCTTCCTTCATTCATCGGTAACTCCATATGTGGTGGCCAATATGGAATCCCGCCAAATTTGCTTTCAAACAATGTCGTTTTTCTTCGAATTGCTTGAATGTAGCAAACTTCACGCTGTGTACGTTCATTGATTTTTGCTAAAACTCTTTTGGCTTCTTCAAATAAAAAATCTTGACTGACATTTTCCATTTCTAAACTCCTCTATTCTGTTTATAGATTTTATAGAAAAAGAGAGCAGGAATTAAACAAAATATTTACGACTTTGATCACGAATGACTTTGCATGAAGAAGTCTATAAAATAAGACAATCTGAACAGATATAAAACCATATACCATTGTTTAGATTTTTCTATATGGATGAAATACGTTTGTCTTAGGTTTCTAACATATAAATATTATTTTATCAAAGTTTCTTTATTTTTTTCATTCAATTCTACTTTATTTTGACTGTGCTTGGTTTATAAAAACCGGTTGGGATCTTTTATTAAGGATTCAAAAGTTTCCCGATGCTTTGCACCAAAGGCAGTTTGATAAGAACCATCAAGTTTTAGCTTTTACATTTGTTGGCATTTGATACAAAAAATGCTACGGATGATTCAGATCAAAAATGCTCCCATACTCTTTTTTCATCCTTTTTATTTTCTCTTCTAAGCTCCCCGATCATATGCTATTTAGATTTTGTAAAAGACAACTGACTTTTTGAAACATTATCTCTTTCGTCTATAGAAAATTCCATCTCTTAATCTTTCAGGATTTTATGCACCTGCCATACTTGAACTTCGTTTTCCAAATATATCAACTGCAATATATTAATTTAGTAGATAATAAAAAATTCAACCGAACACGACTTTCTCTTGCTATAATTGAATCATTATACTAAGAATTCATAACAACACGTCGAAATTTCTACATGTTGTATCTTATCCGTTCAGAAATTCCTGTTATATCTTCTTCAGCCCATATATTGGCTCCGAAATGATTGCTTCATGCTATAAAATCCACACAAACGCGTGTACAAGTATCGATATTCCATTTTGTTACTTTACCAGTTTCAGCAGCTCCATATATTGGTCACTTTTACACAAAAATTATGCCAATATCCAGAGCTCGTGGCATATTTCCCTTGCTCATACATACCAGAAACAAAAACAATTACAAATAAAGACAAAGTAGCGATAATAATTTTTTCATCATTTTCATTTCTTTTATAAATTATTATAAAAGATACTGAAGATATAATCAATATTTTTTTAGAATATTATTCTTATAATATAAATCATATGAAACAAAAAATTATATTTTTGATTTAAATTTGATTTTATGTATGGTATATATTAATTTCTAAATTTTTATAAAATAAAAAAAGGAAATATGAGACTACAGGCTTAAGTCCTATCTTAAGAAACACTAAACAGCCTCATTTGTTGCATAAAATATTTTTGAAATCAGATGATATTCATATAACTAGAAGAAACAATTTCTTAAATTGGGATTGCAACAACTGATTTTGTTACAAGACATAAACTGTTTGATTTCAAAACTATTGAAAGTGAGAACGTTATTCCCATTTATTGAACTGCAAATTGGGATTTACAAAAAAGAATTTTGTATGCCTATATACACAAAAAACGATAAGCAAATGGATAGAAAGAATTAAAAATCAAATAGGATTACTGAATATTAAAATAGGATGGGATACTTTCAGAAAATAAAATTCAAATTTTTGAAGAGCATTGTAATATCCGGACTTCTACAAGCATATCATATGTTTCTATATGAAATTAGAAACAATGAAATTTCAACATTAAATTCAACACCTTTTGTTGCTATAAATGTTTTTACACCCAGACCGGCAGTAAAAATATCTTAAAATTTTTCTGAAAAATTATTATTTCATCTTAATTTTATACTTCAGAAACATGATTTGACAAAAACAAATAAACACAAAAAAACCACCAGAAATTTACATTTTCTGGTGGCTTCTTCCAACAAATAGAATAGCTAAGACTATTCTAAGATTGTAGATACGTTACCTGCACCTACTGTACGTCCGCCTTCACGAATAGAGAATTTTGTTCCTTCTTCAATCGCGATTGGCGCAATCAATTCAACTGTCATTTCAACATTATCTCCTGGCATTACCATTTCTACACCTTCTGGCAGTTGGATAATTCCAGTTACATCCGTTGTACGGAAATAGAATTGTGGACGATAATTTGAGAAGAACGGTGTATGACGTCCACCTTCTTCTTTAGATAAAACGTATACTTGTGCTTTAAATTTGGTATGTGGTTTTACGGAACCTGGTTGTGCCAATACTTGACCGCGTTGTACTTCGTCACGAGAAACACCACGAAGTAATGCACCGATATTGTCTCCAGCTTCTGCTTGATCCAATAATTTACGGAACATTTCTACACCTGTACATGTTGTAGATTTAGGCTCATCTGTTAAACCGATAATTTCAACAACGTCACCCACTTTTAAGATACCACGTTCTACACGACCTGTCGCAACTGTACCACGACCTGTAATAGAGAACACGTCTTCAACTGGCATCATAAATGGTTTATCCGTATCACGTTCTGGTGTTGGAATATAAGAATCAACAGCTTCCATCAACTCAATGATTTTATCTTCATATGCAGGATCGCCTTCAAGTGCTTTTAAAGCAGATCCACGAATAACTGGTACATCATCACCTGGGAAATCATATTCGCTTAATAGATCACGAACTTCCATTTCTACAAGTTCTAACAATTCTTCATCATCAACCATATCACATTTGTTTAAGAATACAACGATGTATGGTACACCAACTTGGCGAGATAAAAGAATGTGTTCACGTGTTTGCGCCATTGGACCATCAGTCGCAGCAATAACTAGAATTGCACCATCCATTTGTGCTGCACCTGTAATCATATTTTTTACATAGTCAGCATGTCCTGGACAGTCAACGTGTGCATAGTGACGATTTTCAGTTTCATACTCAACATGTGCAGTTGAAATGGTAATACCACGTTCTCTTTCTTCTGGAGCAGCATCGATTTGGTCGTATGCCATCGCAGCACCTTTACCACTGCGTTTTGCAAGAACTGTAGTAATCGCAGCTGTTAATGTTGTTTTACCATGGTCAACGTGTCCGATTGTACCGATATTCGCATGGGTTTTCGAGCGGTCAAATTTTTCTTTTGCCATTTGAAAAAATCCTCCTTAAATATACATTCAATTTAATTTTGTTTTATTATAGCGAATATATACACCGGATATATACTCGGCTAAATCTATTTTACATGATTTTTAATAAAAGGAAATTATTCCCCTTTATTTTTTTTGATAATTTGTTCGGAAATATTTTTTGGTACTTCTTCATAATGATCAAACACCATTGAATAGGTTCCACGACCTTGCGTATTGGAACGCAATGCAGTCGCATATCCAAACATTTCAGAAAGCGGAACCATTGCACGAACCACCTGTGCATTACCGCGTGCTTCCATTCCTTCTACACGTCCACGACGAGAAGTAATATCTCCCATAATATCACCAAGATACTCTTCTGGAATTACAACTTCCACTTTCATCATTGGCTCTAAAATCACTGGATTGGTTTGACTGACAGCATTTCTCAAAGCCAATGAAGCAGCCACTTTAAATGCCATTTCTGATGAATCGACATCGTGATAGGAACCAAATACAAGCGCCGCTTTAATATCAACAACCGGATATCCAGCAATCATCCCACGCTCCAGTGCATCTTTTAATCCAGCTTCAACAGCCGGAATATATTCACGTGGAACGACACCGCCAACAATTTTGTTTTCAAATACAAAACCGCCGCCTTCTTCATTCGGCTCAAATTCAATGACAACATGTCCATATTGTCCGCGTCCACCAGTTTGGCGTTGGAATTTTCCTTCCACTTTTGCAGGCTTACGGATGGTTTCACGATAAGATACTTGTGGTGCACCAACGTTTGCTTCAACTTTAAACTCTCGACGCATACGATCTACAATAATATCTAAGTGAAGCTCTCCCATACCACCAATGATCACTTCACCTGTCTCTTGATCAGTTCTTGCTTGGAATGTCGGATCCTCTTCTTGAAGTTTTTGCAAAGCGGTTGTCATCTTATCTTGATCCGCTTTTGATTTTGGCTCAACAGATAAATGAATCACTGGCTCAGGGAATTCCATAGATTCTAAAATGACTTGTGCTTTATCATCACATAAAGTATCTCCTGTTGTCGTATCTTTCAAACCAACTGCCGCTGCAATATCTCCAGCATATACAGCCGGAATTTCTTGACGGGAATTTGCATGCATTTGAAGAATACGACCCAAACGTTCACGCTTTCCTTTTGTTGAGTTCACCACATAAGTACCTGCTTCGGCAACACCCGAATACACACGGAAAAATGTTAGTTTTCCGACATATGGATCGGTCATAACTTTAAAGGCCAATGCAGAGAAAGGCTCATCATCGCTTGCTTTACGCTCTGTTGCCTCATCTGTATCTGGTAATGTTCCTTTAATCGCTGGAATATCCACAGGTGATGGTAAATAGTCTACAACAGCATCCAACAATAGCTGAACTCCTTTATTTTTAAAAGCTGAACCACAAATAACAGGGAAGAATTCTACAGAAATGGTTGCTTTACGAATCGCTGCTTTCAGCTCATCAATTCCAATTTCTTCTCCCTCTAAGTATTTTTCCATCAAATCTTCGTCAAAGTCAGCAAGTGCCTCAATTAAAGAACCGCGAAGCTCTTCTGCTTTTTCTTGATATTCAGCTGGGATTTCGCAAACTTCAATATCTGTGCCCAAATCATTTTGGTACTTATGGCATTTCATCGTAACCAAATCAATAATTGCGCTAAATTCATCTTCTGCCCCAATATTTAATTGAATTGGATGGGCATTTGCTTGTAAACGATCATGCAATGTTCCAACAGAATACATAAAATCTGCACCGATTTTGTCCATTTTATTAACGAATACAATACGTGGTACACCGTAAGTTGTAGCTTGACGCCACACAGTCTCGGTTTGCGGTTCTACACCAGATTGTGCATCCAAAACAGCTACCGCCCCATCCAATACACGTAAAGAACGTTCTACCTCGACAGTAAAATCTACGTGTCCAGGTGTATCAATAATGTTAATACGATGTCCGTTCCATTGAGCCGTTGTTGCAGCAGAAGTGATCGTAATCCCACGTTCTTGCTCTTGCTCCATCCAGTCCATTTGAGAAGCACCTTCATGTGTTTCACCAATTTTGTGAATACGACCTGTGTAATATAGGATACGCTCAGTCGCTGTTGTTTTCCCAGCATCAATATGTGCCATAATCCCAATATTACGAGTATTTTCTAATGAAAACTCTCTAGCCATGGTTTAATATGCTCCCTCCTATTTCTATCTGTTTTCATCGATAAATATCAATAGAAATTCTACCAACGATAGTGCGCAAATGCCTTATTGGCTTCTGCCATTTTATGTGTATCTTCACGCTTTTTAACTGCTGCGCCTGTGTTGTTGGCTGCATCAAGAATTTCATTTGCTAAGCGTTGTTCCATCGTCTTTTCTCCACGTAGACGAGAATAATTAACCAACCAACGTAATCCCAAAGTTAATCTTCTATCGGCACGTACTTCAACTGGAACTTGATAGTTTGCGCCCCCCACACGACGAGCACGCACTTCTAATACTGGCATAATATTTTTCAACGCTGTATCAAATACTTCCATCGGATCTTGACCGGAACGTTCTCTGATAATATCAAATGCATTATATAAAATTTTCTGCGCTGTTCCTCTTTTCCCATCAAGCATTAACTTATTAACAAGACGGGTTACCAATTTTGAATTGTAAATTGGATCTGGCAGAACATCTCTTTTTGTTACTGGACCTTTACGAGGCATTCGTAACTCCTCCTTTCATCGTTATAACACTCTCTTATTATTTTTTTGCAGGTTTTGGACGTTTTGCACCGTATTTTGAACGACCTTGCATGCGTTTATCCACACCAGCTGTATCTAAAGCACCACGCACAATATGATAACGTACCCCTGGTAAATCTTTTACCCGGCCACCACGAATTAATACAACACTATGCTCTTGTAGGTTATGTCCAATTCCTGGAATGTAAGCGGTAACCTCCATTCCATTTGTTAAACGTACACGTGCATATTTTCGCAATGCAGAGTTTGGTTTTCTCGGTGTCATGGTTCCGACACGCGTACATACTCCGCGTTTTTGAGGAGATGAAACGTCTGTTTGTACTTTTTTAAAGCTGTTGTAACCCTTATTTAAGACTGGTGATTTCGATTTTCTAACTTTGCTTACGCGTCCTGCGCGTACCAATTGATTAATTGTAGGCATTTTTTTATCCTCCCTTCAGCATTTCTATGACCACAGTTCCAGGTGGTTCATTTTTTTGCAAAAAACAAGTTTTTGCAAAAGCAAAATCGCTTCTGCAAAAACAATTTTTCCATTTGTCTATAAACGAGAAGCATAAAATTCTCTTGACACAATGGTTATAATAACATTTTTAAAATCCGAGTGTCAACTGATTTTTTAATTATTTTCAACAAAAACTTCTTCTAGTACTTCCGAATTACTTTCTTTTATAATATTCACTTTACGATATCGATTCATTCCTGTTCCAGCAGGCACAAGCTTACCGATGATCACATTTTCTTTTAGTCCAAGCAATTCATCACGTTTTCCTTTAATTGCTGCATCCGTCAACACGCGTGTTGTTTCTTGGAAAGAAGCGGCTGACAAGAAAGAATCGGTTTCTAGGGAAGCCTTTGTAATTCCAAGTAGAACAGGACGACAAGTCGCAGGGCGATTGCCCGCTAAAATTACTTCTCGGTTCGCTTCTGTAAATTGGTGAATATCCATTAATGTACCTGGTAACACATCTGTATCTCCTGCATCAATAATACGAACTTTACGAAGCATTTGACGAACCATAACCTCAATATGCTTATCGCCAATTTCTACCCCTTGCATACGATATACTTTCTGTACCTCACGCAGCAAGTAATCCTGAACAGCCCCCACATTGCGAATCTTTAACAGTTCTTTTGGATCAATGGATCCCTCTGTCAATTCTTGTCCCCGGACAACAGTGTCCCCTTCTTGCACCTTCAAACGTGCACCGTAAGGCGCCGTATATACTCGAGATTCAACAGTACCTGTTACGGTAATCTCTTGTCGTTCTTTTCCTTCTTGTGCAATAGATATTTGACCTTCAATTTCGGAGATAATGGCTTGCCCTTTTGGGTTTCTTGCTTCAAACAGCTCTTGAATCCGCGGCAAACCTTGTGTAATATCATCTCCAGCAACCCCTCCAGTATGGAAAGTACGCATTGTCAACTGGGTACCTGGCTCCCCGATAGATTGAGCAGCTATAATTCCAACTGCCTCCCCTACTTCCACATCTGAACCCGTTGCCAAATTGCGGCCATAGCATTTTTTACATACACCATGACGGGTAATACAAGTAAAGGCCGAACGAATGGTTACTTCTTCAATTCCTGCATCTACAATTTCTTTTGCCTTATCTTCGGAAATCATTTCGTTGGCTTGAATCATTACTTCGCCTGTTTCTGGATTCCGAATATCTGTTCTTGCTATACGACCGACTAGACGATCAAATAAAGATTCAATTACATCGCTGCCTTCTTGAATGGCTCGAACGACTAGACCTTTATCCGTTCCGCAATCATCCTCACGAACAATAACATCTTGCGCAACATCAACAAGCCGACGGGTCAAATAACCAGAGTCTGCCGTTTTTAATGCCGTATCAGCAAGACCTTTACGTGCACCATGTGTTGAAATAAAATACTCCAATACTGTTAAACCTTCACGGAATGAAGATTTAATCGGAAGTTCAATAATACGCCCTGATGGATTGGCCATCAAACCACGCATACCTGCAAGCTGTGTAAAGTTTGATGCATTCCCCCGTGCACCTGAATCGCTCATCATAAAAATCGGGTTGCGTGCATCCAATGATTTCATCAATTTCCCTTGAATTTCATCTTTAGCCGCTGACCAAACAGAGATCACACGCTCATATCTTTCTTCTTCAGTAATTAATCCTCGACGGAATTGTTTCATAACTGTATCGACCTTAGTTTGAGCCTCTTGTAAAATTTGGTCTTTTTCTGCTAATACAATAATATCACTGATACCAACTGTAATGCCTGCTTTGGTTGAGTACCGAAATCCTAAATCTTTCATACGATCTAGCATTTTTGATGTTTCTGTAATTTTGTAGCGTTTAAAAATCTCAGCAATAATATTTCCTAAATATTTTTTCGTAAACGGTTGATTCAGTGGCATATCAGAAATAAATTTCTTAATATCTATACCTTTGGGAATAAAGAAACGCTCTGGAGTAGACTTCTCCAAATTCTCCAATGTTGGCTCATTAATGTACGGGAATGATTTTGGCAAAATTTCATTGAAAATCAACTTCCCAACCGTTGTAACAAGCAACTGTTTACGCTGCTCATCTGTAAATCTTTCATTGTCTAACGAACCTGTATACACGGCAATTCTTGTATGCAAATGAACGTAACCATTCGCATAGGCAAGCAAAGCCTCATTGGTATCATTAAATACAGAACCTTCACCAATTGCACCCTTGGTTTCTAAAGTTAAATAGTAATTTCCAAGCACCATATCCTGTGATGGCGTAACAACTGGTTTTCCGTCCTTTGGATTCAAAATATTTTGTGCAGCAAGCATCAGTATCCGCGCTTCTGCCTGAGCCTCCGCAGAAAGTGGCACATGTACGGCCATCTGATCTCCATCAAAATCAGCATTATAAGCCGTACACACAAGCGGATGCAAACGAATGGCACGCCCTTCAACCAATGTCGGCTCAAACGCTTGAATACCTAGTCTATGCAGTGTCGGCGCACGGTTTAAAAGAACAGGATGCTCCTGAATCACATTTTCCAATACATCCCAAACTTCTGGTGTTGGCTTTTCAATTTTACGCTTTGCACTTTTAATGTTGTGTGCATATTGTTTTTCAACCAATTCCTTCATAACAAACGGTTTGAAAAGCTCCAATGCCATTTCCTTAGGCAAACCGCATTGGTACATTTTTAAATTTGGACCAACAACAATAACAGAACGTCCAGAATAATCTACACGCTTTCCTAATAAATTCTGACGGAACCGACCTTGTTTTCCCTTTAACATATGTGAAAGAGATTTGAGCGGACGATTGCCAGGACCTGTTACTGGACGACCTCGACGGCCATTATCTACCAATGCATCAACTGCCTCCTGCAACATACGCTTTTCATTTTGTACAATAATACTTGGCGCACCTAAGTCCAATAAACGCTTCAAACGGTTATTTCGGTTGATGACACGTCGGTACAAATCATTTAAATCAGATGTCGCAAATCGCCCGCCATCAAGTTGAACCATCGGACGAAGTTCTGGTGGGATAACAGGTAAGACATCTAGAACCATCCATGACGGATCATTGCCAGAGTTTCGGAACGATTCCAATACCTCCAGACGTTTAATGGCTCTTGTTCGGCGTTGCCCCTGCGCTTTTTTCAATTCTTCTTTTAATTCTGCAACCTCTTTTTTTAAGTTAATCTGGCTTAGAAGTTTTTTAACAGCCTCTGCACCCATACTCGCCTGAAAACTATTTCCATACTTTTCACGGTAAGCACGGTAATCTTTTTCAGAAAGCAATTGTTTTACTTCTAAACCTTCGTTACCCCCCGTATCTGTTACAACATAAGAGGCAAAATAAATAATTTCTTCTAAAGAACGTGGGGACATGTCCAAAACCAAGCCCATACGGCTAGGGATTCCTTTGAAATACCAAATATGCGAAACTGGGGCAGCCAGTTCAATATGCCCCATTCTCTCCCGACGAACTTTAGCCTTTGTAACTTCAACGCCACAACGATCACAAACAACACCTTTGTAGCGAACACGCTTATATTTGCCACAGTGACACTCCCAATCCTTTTGTGGTCCAAAAATGCGTTCACAAAATAAACCGTCTTTTTCTGGTTTTAATGTTCGATAATTAATGGTTTCCGGTTTTTTCACTTCACCATGAGACCAGGAACGGATTTTCTCTGGAGAAGCTAAGCCGATTTTCATATACTCAAAATTATTTACATCAATCAAAGGAGCACCCTCCCTTTCCATCACTCATACGATATTATTCATCCGTACTTTCTACTGCATCTTCCATCGCATTTTCTACTACTGCATCAAACTGAAATTTTGCAGCATTTTGTTGTTCCTCATCTTCATCAACATCCCGCATATCCACTTCTTCGTCATGATCATTCATAATCTTCACATCGAGTCCTAGACTTTGAAGCTCTTTAATCAAAACTTTAAAAGATTCCGGAACACCCGGTTCAGGGACATTGTCTCCCTTAACAATGGATTCATAGGTTTTCACACGACCGATTACATCATCGGATTTTATGGTTAAAATTTCCTGCAAAGTATAAGCTGCACCGTATGCCTCAAGTGCCCAAACCTCCATTTCTCCGAAACGTTGTCCACCAAATTGTGCCTTCCCACCAAGTGGCTGTTGTGTTACAAGAGAATATGGTCCGGTTGAACGAGCATGCAGCTTATCATCAACCATATGTGCAAGCTTGATCATATACATAATGCCAACAGATACCCGATTGTCAAATGGCTCACCGGTACGTCCGTCATAGAGAATGGTTTTGGCGTCTGATGCCATACCAGCTTCTTCCAACGTTTCTTGTACATCCTCTTCTGTTGCACCATCAAATACGGGCGAAGCAACATGTATGCCAAGCTGACGAGCTGCCATACCCAAATGAAGCTCCAACACCTGACCGATATTCATCCGTGATGGTACCCCAAGCGGATTTAACATAATATCAATCGGTGTGCCATCTGGTAAAAACGGCATATCTTCTTCTGGGAGAATACGAGAAATAACCCCCTTATTTCCGTGCCGTCCTGCCATTTTATCGCCTTCAGAAATTTTACGTTTTTGCACAATATATACACGAACCAACTGATTTACACCTGGCGGTAATTCATCTCCAGCATCACGAGTAAACACTTTGACATCCAAAATAATCCCGTTTCCTCCGTTTGGCACACGTAAAGAAGTATCCCTCACTTCTCGTGCCTTCTCTCCAAAAATGGCATATAAAAGACGCTCTTCAGCTGTCAGTTCCGTTACACCTTTTGGCGTGACTTTCCCAACCAACAAATCGCCATCCCGAACTTCAGCACCAATTCGAATAATTCCACGCTCGTCTAAGTTTTTCAAAGCATCTTCTCCGACATTCGGAATATCTCGGGTAATTTCCTCTGGTCCCAATTTGGTGTCACGAGCTTCTGATTCATATTCTTCAATATGAATGGATGTGTATACATCATCCTTAACAAGCCGTTCACTCATAATAATAGCATCCTCATAGTTATAACCATCCCATGTCATAAAGGCAACCATCACATTGCGTCCAAGTGCGAGCTCACCCATATCCATGGAAGAGCCATCCGCCAAAATCTCACCTTTTACCACACGGTCTCCAACCTTTACAATTGGACGCTGATTGTTACAAGTCCCATGATTGGATCGTGTAAATTTCTGCAAATTATATTTATCTAAATCGCCCTCTACTTCGCGTCCATCAATCAAAGATAAACGACGAACGGTAATATATCTGGCTTCTATTCTTTCAACAATTCCGTCATGCTTACAAATCACCGCTGCACCAGAATCTTTCGCTGCCACATACTCCATACCAGTCCCAACAATTGGTGCCTCCGGATTCATCAGTGGAACAGCTTGCCGCTGCATATTGGCACCCATCAGCGCACGGTTTGAATCATCGTTTTCCAAAAATGGAATACAAGCAGTAGCCGCAGACACGACCTGTTTGGGTGATACATCCATATAATCAATTTTCTCGCGTGCCATAACTGTATTTTCACCACGAAAACGAGAAACAACAAGCGGATCCAAAAATTCACCATTTTCTCCCAAACGTGCATTGGCCTGTGCGACCACATAATTATCTTCCTCATCGGCTGTCAGATAATCAATTTGCGATGTAACACAACCCGTTTCCGGATCAATCTTACGGTACGGTGTTTCAATGAAACCAAATCGGTTTACTTTGGCATAAGATGACAGAGAGTTAATCAAACCAATATTTGGACCTTCAGGTGTCTCAATCGGACACATACGTCCATAATGCGAATAGTGAACATCACGAACCTCAAAACCTGCGCGCTCACGTGTCAAACCGCCCGGACCTAGTGCAGACAAACGCCGTTTATGTGTCAACTCAGCCAACGGATTGGTCTGATCCATAAATTGCGATAACTGTGAACTGCCAAAAAATTCTTTAATAGATGCAATGACAGGACGGATATTAATTAATGCCTGTGGTGTAACCGCTGCGGTATCCTGAATAGACATCCGCTCCTTTACAACTCGTTCCATTCTTGATAAACCGATGCGAAATTGATTTTGCAACAGCTCTCCAACCGAGCGTAAACGGCGGTTTCCTAAGTGATCAATATCATCCGTGCGACCGACACCATGTAAAAGATTAAAAAAATAGCTGATCGAAGCAATAATATCTGCTGGTGTAACATGCTTGATTTCCCCGCCAATATTTGCATTTCCAATCACATGAAGGACTTTGTCAACTTCTCCGACATCTGAAGGCGCATAGATTTTAATTGATTGTAGCTTAACATCTTCATCCAGCACACCATCAACTGTTTTTAACGTAAAAGTTTCCAAATCGTCCTCTAAATAAGGCAAAATACGATCTAAAGTTCGACGATCCAAAACCGTTCCATCCTCTACTAAAACCTCTCCGGTTTCCGGATCAACCAATGTCTGTGCAATCCGTTGATTAAACAAACGGTTTTGAATATGAAGCTTTTTATTGATTTTATAACGCCCCACATTGGCTAGATCATATCGTTTCGGATCAAAAAACCTTGAATATAACAATGCACGTGCGTTTTCTGCTGTTGGTGGCTCACCTGGACGTAAACGCTCATAAATTTCAATCAATGCGCGATCTGCATTTTCAGAATTATCTTTCTCCAATGTGTTACGCAAAAACTCATTATCTCCGAGCAATTGAATAATTTCTTCGTCAGATCCAAACCCCAATGCACGTAAAAGAACCGTTACAGGAAGCTTTCTCGTCCGATCAATTCGAACATACACAATATCTTTTGAATCTGTTTCATATTCCAGCCATGCACCACGATTTGGAATGACGGTTGCAGAATATCCTTTTTTCCCATTTTTATCGTGCTTCACATTAAAATATACGCTCGGTGAACGAACCAATTGAGATACAATGACACGCTCCGCCCCATTGATAATAAAGGTTCCGGTATCCGTCATTAACGGGAAATCCCCCATAAATACCTCTTGCTGCTTCACTTCTTCTGTTTCGTTTGTTCTTAAACGAACGGTCACACGAAGTGGCGCGGCATAGGTTACATCACGTTCTTTTGATTCCTCAACGGAATATTTTGGTTCACCCAAACTATAACCGACAAACTCTAATCGTAAGTTCCCAGAAAAATCCTCAATTGGTGAAATTTCACTGAACATTTCCTTCAAACCTTCATCTAAGAACCACTGATAAGATGAAGTTTGAATTTCGATTAGATTCGGTAATTCCAATACTTCGCTAATTCGAGCAAAACTTCTACGTTTCCGATGCCGCCCATACTGAACAGACTGTTTTGTCAATTCATTCACCCCTTAATTAATGAAACGATATATTTTTTTGACTTCTGAATTTACAAGAATGAAATGTATAAATTCACAAGACAAAAATAAAAAATGGTTGCTATCCTAATAGAAACCATATTTCATTTGCGATCAATCATTGTAATATTTTTCCCTTTTATTTGAAATTTTATACATAAAAAACCCAATCATATAAGCATTTTACAATACTATCACAAATCCTATATCCAGTCAATTATTTTTTTGCACAAATAATAAAATAACCTTTTTTCTTTGTTATGGTTTCTACAGTTTCAAACATTTGTTCCAACGCTTTAATTGTAGACGCTGCACCTTGTTTTTTCTGAATGACAATCCATAAAGAACCACCAATATTTAACACTTCTTCTGCTTCCCGATACATGCAAAAAATATTTTCTTTCCCAGTGCGAATCGGCGGATTTGACAAAATAATATCATATCTCTCATTTCGAACTGCTTCCAAACGGTTGCTTTTTATAGCTTGTGCGTTTTTTAGCTGGTTTAGCGCAATATTTTGTTGTGAAAGCAAAACAGCACGTGTATTGATATCAATCATATCCACAGTTAAATTCGGAAAAAAATAGGCAAAACAAATTCCAATTGGTCCATAGCCACAGCCAATATCTAACATTTTTTTTGCACTTGGATTTACAGATACAGTTTGAATTAAGAGCTGTGTCCCAAAATCAATTCCTCGTTTTGAGAACACACCCGCATCAGAAACAAAAGAAAATTCATGTCCGCGAAGCAAAGCTCGAAATAAAAACGGCTCACTTTTTGTTACAGGGACTTCACTGTAATAATGTTCATTCATTTTTTTCCTCCCTTTTCTTTGGTTAATCGCAATCTTTTACTTCTACAAACTGCGATTCATTTCGACAAAATATAATTTGATACCATAGATTTGGATCTACACATAAGTAAGCAATCTTTTCATTCTTTCATTCCAAACGATCTTTTGACAACATTATGATAAAACATATCATTGATTTTTCATATTTTACAAAAAAGGCGAAAAACCCGCATCATTCAACGATGCGGGTTCATGAAGAAGGCAAAATTATTTTACTTCTACGCCAGCGCCAACTTCCTCAAGTTTGCCTTTAACTTCTTCGGCTTCTTCTTTAGAAACACCTTCTTTTAACGGTTTTGGTGTATTGTCTACCAATTCTTTTGCTTCTTTTAAACCTAAGCCGGTAATTTCACGAACAACTTTAATAACTTTGATTTTTTGATCTCCAGCAGATGTCAATACAACATCGAATTCCGTTTTCTCTTCAGCTGCTCCACCAGCCGCTCCACCAGCCATTACAACAGGAGCAGCAGCAGTTACGCCGAATTCTTCTTCAATTGCTTTTACTAAATCATTTAATTCCAATACAGTCATCTCTTTGACTGCTTCAATAATTTGTTCTTTCGTCATTGATTCGTTCCTCCTAAAAGTTTTCTCATTTTTCAAATCAATTTTATATTCACGCTACACAAATCTTATGCAGATTGCTCTTCTTTTTGATCAGCAACTGCCTTGGTTGCCAAAGCAAGATTACGGATCGGTGCTTGAAGCACACTAAGCAACATGGAAAGCAAACCTTCGCGGGATGGAAGATCCGCCAACGCTTGAACCTCTGCAAGCGTTGCGATATTTCCCTCAATAACGCCGGCTTTCAGTTCTAACGCTTCATTTCCTTTTGCAAACTCGTTTAAAATTTTTGCTGGAGCTACAACATCTTCATTGGAAAATGCAACTGCGACAGGTCCAACAAAATATTCTTTCAAATCGCCCAATCCAGCAGCATCTGCCGCACGACGTGTCAACGCATTTTTATATACTTTGAATTCAATACCCGCTTCACGAAGCTGGGTTCGCAATTTGGTTACTTGTTCAACATTTAATCCACGATAATCAACGATAATTGTAGATTTAGATGCTTGAAGCTTTTCTGTAATGGTTTCAACCATCGCTTGTTTTTGTTGAATAATTTTCTCATTTGCCATGTTTGTACACCTCCTTAGAATTTAAAATAATCGAGACAACGAAATAAAAAAACCTTGTGCCGTAAGCAGACACAAGGATACTCTGTTCTATATTTCAAATCAAGAACGTTCACCTCGGTAGGAAATTAAGCCATCATCTAGCACCTACTGTCTACGGATTATTTCTTATCAATTTATAATCAACAGCCCATATTATATCTAACATCATCTGAAATGTCAATCGACTGTATGTTTATTTCATTTATTACATGGATCAAGACTATGCAATTGTTGATGGATCAACTTTAATACCCGGCCCCATTGTGGAAGTAACTGTAACGTTTTTCACATAGGTACCCTTTGCAGCAGCTGGCTTTACTTTTAACATGGTGTCATAAATCACAGCCAAGTTTTCTTTTAGCTTTGCTGCCTCAAAAGAAACTTTTCCAATTGGAACATGAATATTTCCTGCTTTATCTACACGATATTCTACCTTACCTGCTTTAATTTCATTTACAGCTTTGGCAACATCAAATGTAACCGTACCCGTTTTAGGGTTTGGCATTAAACCTTTGGGTCCCAATACACGCCCCAATTTACCAACCTCAGCCATCATATCTGGCGTTGCAACGATCACGTCAAAATCAAACCAACCTTGTTGAATTTTATTGATCATATCGGAATCGCCTACATAGTCAGCACCCGCTGCCTCTGCTTCCTTCGCTTTTTCACCTTTGGCAAATACCAATACACGTTGGACTTTACCTGTACCATGTGGTAATACAACCGCACCGCGAATGGCCTGATCTGCTTTTTTCGGATCTACACCTAAGCGAAAGGCAACTTCAACAGAAGCATCAAATTTTACTGTACTGGTTTCTTTAACCAATGCAACTGCTTCATCTGCTGAATATGCTTTTGATGATTCAACTTTTTTCGCAGCTTCTAAGTATTTTTTACCTCTTTTTGCCATTGTTTTATATCCTCCTTATGTGGTTTTAGCGGAATTTCCTCCCACGAAACAAAGGTTGCGAAAAATTCAAATCACAACCTTTAAAAATCCAGTGATTAGTCTTCAATTACAATGCCCATGCTTCTTGCAGTACCTTCAACCATACGCATGGCAGCTTCTACGCTGGCAGCATTCAGATCTTCCATTTTTGTTACAGCAATTTCACGTACTTTATCACGCTTCAAGGTTGCAACTTTTTTACTATTTGGTTCACCAGAACCTGACTCGATACCAGCAGCTTTCTTCAAAAGAACTGCAGCTGGAGGAGTTTTAGTAATGAAAGTGAAAGAACGATCTTCGTATACTGTAATTACGACCGGGATAATTAAGCCAGCTTGATCCGCTGTACGCGCATTAAACTCCTTACAAAATCCCATGATATTTACTCCTGCCTGACCCAACGCCGGTCCAACAGGTGGTGCCGGATTTGCCTTTCCTGCAGGAATTTGTAATTTTACAAGCTTCATTACTTTTTTCGCCACGAGACACACCTCCTCTATAAGTCCGTGATGTGGTACTAGGGTTTTGAACCCTCCCACTATCCATGTCTGAAATCCAGACAATCGGTTTTTGATGTCGTCAGAATACACTGACTCAAAAAGTCTATCATTTTTAAAAAACAATATCAAGTTTTTTCTAGAAAATAAGTAAAAATATCAACTGGATCCATGTAGCATCCCAATGGCTCTTAAAAACTATGCAAAAAAACTGCACCGATGCCTAACTTATATATCTTTTTGAATTTAGAGTCAATCAAACCTTTTCAACCTGGGAAAAATCCAGTTCAATTAAGGTCTCACGTCCAAACATATCTACTTCTACTTTTAATTTCATCTTCATCGGATCGATTCCTGTTACTTTGCCACTGAAATTTTTAAACGCACCGTCACGAACGCGAACGACCTCCTCCAATTCAAAATCAGTTTCAATCGGATGAACAGTCATTCCCATCATTTTCAACACAGATTCAATTTCTTCAGATAAAAGCGGCGTTGGTTTGGAACCATGACCAGATGATCCGACAAATCCCGTCACACCTGGCGTATTACGAACAACATACCAACTGTCATCAGTCATCACCAACTCAACCAAAACATAGCCTGGAAAAATTTTTTTTCGGTTTTCTTTTGTTTTGCCATTTTTTGTTTCCTGCTCGATTTCCTCAGGCACGACCACACGAAAAATTTTGTCTTGCATTCCCATTGATTCTACACGTTTTTCCAAGTTTGCTTTTACTTTATTTTCATACCCGGAGTAGGTATGAACAACATACCAATTTTTTTCCATCTTAATTTGGGACAAGCCCTTCCCTCCTAGTTTTTTAAATCCTGCATCCGTACATGAAAAAATCGTACAAACACATCTCTAATTTTTAACCAAAATAAAAAACCCGAAAACGGGTTTTCTCTTTTATCAACGCAAGTATTATATCATATTTTCCAAAAATGCAATAAAAAATTCAATCATTTTAAAACGAAATCAATCACCCTGGAAATCAAAATATCTGTAACAAAGAAAAACAACGAGAAGGCGACAATCGTTGTTAGAACAACAACCGTATAACGAAATAAATCTTTTCCTTTCGGCCAGCTCACTTTCTTCATTTCACGAGATACATCTTTTAAAAATCCAACGATTTTTCTCATTATTGTCCTCCACTCTTTTCTTAGATTAAAAAATAGTTATTTTATTTTTCGAAATGTATGGTGTGTGCCTAATAAGCTTTGTAAAATTTTTCTCTTTTGATGCTTATCTATACTACATAATTTATCGGCTTGATTTGATTGTTTAAGAAAAGTATTTTTTACACGCATTAACCCGGTCTTTGTTTTCCTTTCAAACAACTGCTTTTTCATTTTCTAAATGTAGCATAGCAAAAAAACCATGTCAACTTATGCAGACATGGTTCAATTCAAATACTTTAGTAAACTTGGATTGCTTCTTGTTGAATCGTTTTCTCAAGCTTCTTTTTGACTCGCTGCAAGGCATTGTCAATTGATTTGACATGGCGGTTTAAAATGCTAGAAATTTGCTGATAGGTTTGTCCATCCAAATACAAAGTTAAAGCGTTCTTCTCTAGGTCGCTTAACTCCTGCCTAATTTTCAACTCAATCCATTGGAAATCCTCTTGATGAATTAACATCTGTTCTGGATTTTTTATCTTTGTTTCTGGCAATACGTCAATTAAAGCAAAATCCGATTCATCATCAAACATTGGACGATCCAGCGATATATAAGAATTCAGCGGAATATGCTTTTGTCTCATGGAAGATTTTATCGCTGTAATGATCTGTCTTGTGATACATAAATCCGCAAAAGATTTAAAGCTCGTTTTTTTATCTAGGTCATAATCTCGAACCGCTTTATATAAGCCAATCATCCCTTCTTGAATAATGTCCTCCCGATCTCCCCCTGTCATATAATAAGAACGGGATTTCATACAAACAAAGTTCCGATATTTTTGCATAAGCTTGTCCAACGCTTCTGAATTTTGTGCTCGAATTTCCAAAAGTAGCTTGTAATCTTCCTCCTGATTTTCCATCCTACATCTTAACCTACACTCTCTCATCCCCATATCCCTCCATCTAATAAACTAAGTCTTAAAAAGATTATATAAGACTGAAAATTCCTAAGTCAATTAAATTTAGACTCCATTTTCCAACATAAATCGCTATTTTCTTCGACGAATTTCTTCAAAAATAGCACGAATTTCGCCAGAAATCGGGATATGATTTTGTGGTTTTTCTTTTTTCATTCTTTGCACACTTTCTTGAACCTGAACTTTTGCATTACGAATTTCTTGCAGCAGCTCAAAAGCTGGCTTTCGAAGCGCACCTTGTCCGAAAATTTGCCATTGTTGAACTGCATCAGAGGTTGCCACCCAAATTTTTCGCCCAAAACGTTTGTGCAGGGCAACAAAACGCTCAATATATTCATCAGCCGTTTCATTTTCACGTGTAAAAACAATTTCAAGATCATGCCTTTTTTCACAGCTTTCCAGACCTCTGACATCATAAGCGTCAAAGACAATGATTACACGACATTTGTAAATGGTGCCAAAACCAGTCAAATCTTCAACCAACAGCTCTCTTGCACGTTCCAAACTCTTTTTTTTGATTTCTTTTAAATGCCCCCATGCCCCAATCATGTTATAACCATCAACCAATAAAAATAATTCTTGCATGGTTATGCAAACGGGTACCTTTTTCGATAAATTTCATACAAAAATAAAGCAGCTGCTACGGAGGCATTTAACGATGTAACCTGTCCAACCATCGGCAAACGATAAATAAAGTCGCAACTTTTCGACACAATTCGACTGATACCTTTTCCTTCAGATCCAATAACCAGCGCCAAAGGAAAATTTGCTTCCAACTCCCGATAATCTCTAGAATTTTGCAAATCGGCGGCAATAATCCACAGTCCGGCATCTTTTAACACCTTTAACGTTTGTGCGATATTGGTTACACGAACAACCGGAACATGTTCGATTGCACCGGTGGAAGCCTTGGCAACAGTATGTGTCAAACCAACTGCCCGATGCTTTGGAATAATAATGCCATGGACACCAACGCAATCAGCTGTCCGCAAAATTGAACCCAAATTATGTGGATCCTCAATCTCATCCAAAATTAGGAAAAATGGCATTTCATTACGCTGCTCTGCTTGAAGGAATAAATCGTCCAATGTACTGTATTTATAAGCGGCAATCTGTGCAACGACACCTTGATGATTTTCAATTTTCATATCATCCAGCTTTCTCTTAGGAACACGCTGAATCAATACGTTCTTTTTCTTTGCCAATGAAACAATGGACTGAAGAGCAGACGGTTTCATACCATCTGCAACCCAAATTTTGTGAACAGAGCGATCAGATTTTAAGGTTTCAATAACAGGATTCTTTCCTCCAATTAAGATATCAGGCATCTTATATTTCCTCCGATTCGATAATTTCTATGGCAGCTTGCATCAATTCCTCAAGCCGTGTATGTTGATCGTCCAAATACAAAAAACCGATGATTGCTTCAAAACCTGTCGCATTTCGGTACGTAACCACATCTGTATTTTTTGGAACGGTACCGCTCTTACTATTTCTGCCACGCTTAACCAGCTCAGCTTCTTCTTCATTGAAAAACTGTCTTTCTTGAAGAATACGCAAAACTTTCGCCTGTGCTTTGGCACTGACAAAGCTGATCGCTTTCCGATGCAAATCATTTGGCTTCATCTGTGGTTTTGTCATTAAATAATGACGAATAAACTGCTCATATACGGCATCCCCCATATAAGCTAACGCCAAGCCATTCATCAATTTCGGTTCCATATGGTATATGCCCATGCTTACCCTCGCTTCCAGCGTACGCCTTGAGCCGTATCTTCAATAATAATATTCATCGCCTTTAATTGATCACGAATTTCATCTGCCCGAGCAAAATCCCTTATGGATCTGGCTTTCTTACGCTCAGCAATTAAAGCCTCAACTTGTGCATCCAACATGCCTTCATTTTCCTCATCCAAAATTAAACCAAGCACATCTGTAAACTCTGAAAATAAATCCAAAAAAGCTTGAATAACCTTTTGATTGGAATTTTCCTTTGCCAAATAAAGATTCGCATCCTTACCTAATTCAAATAAAACCGTAATTGCATTGGCTGTATTAAAATCATCATCCATAACTGTTTGGAACTCAATACGATGTGCATCCAGCTTCTCTGTCCATTCTGTTATTTCCTCGTCCAAATTAGCCGTAACCTGCAAGCGATGTTTCAAATTGGAAACTGTTGATTGTAACCGATCAAACGCCCGTTTTGCCAGATCCAACTGCTCTTTACTGTAATTAATCGGATTGCGGTAGTGAACCTGCAGCATAAAAAAACGTAAAAGCTGTGGCGATATTTCCCGAATAATATCGTGTACTGTAATAAAGTTGCCAAGAGATTTTGACATTTTCTCATTGTCAATATTAATATATCCATTATGCATCCAATAGTTGGCAAACGGTTTACCAGTTAACGCTTCTGACTGTGCAATTTCATTTTCATGATGTGGAAACGACAAGTCTTGCCCACCAGCATGAATATCAATTGTATCACCCAAATATTTTTTCACCATAGCTGAACACTCAATATGCCAACCTGGTCGACCATTTCCCCATGGGCTCTCCCAATAAATTTCATCTGGCTTTGCCTTTTTCCAAAGTGCAAAGTCAAGCGCATCCTCTTTCTTTTCATCCACGTCAATGCGTGCACCAACATTTAATTCATCAATAGACTGCTTGGAAAGCTTGCCATATGTTTCAAATTTTCTCGTCCGATAGTATACATCACCCTCAGATTCATAGGCATAACCTTTTTCTATGAGTGCTGCAATAAACGCAATAATTTCTGTCATATTCTCTGTTACACGCGGATGCAAGTTGGCACGCTTACAGCCCAATGCTTGAATATCTGAAAAATATGCTGCAATAAAGCGCTCAGCAAGTTCAGGTACACGCTCACCCAACGTTTTGGAAGCATGAATCAACTTATCATCCACATCTGTGAAATTGGAAACATAATTCACTTGATAACCCCGATATTCCAAGTACCTGCGCACCGTATCAAACACAATGGCTGGACGGGCATTTCCGATATGAATATAGTTATAAACGGTCGGACCACATACATACATTGAAACCTTACCTTCTTCAAGCGGCCGAAATATTTCTTTTTTCCTAGTTAACGTATTATAAATTTTTATGGTCATAGGTCTGACTCTCCTTTATTTGCTTAATTTGTTCTTCGATGGTTTGGAGTTGCTTTTTCAATTTACAAATTTCATCCTCCACTGGGTCGGGTAAATTACACTGATTCCAATCTCGCTTCACTTTTTTCCCATTTTGTACTACAACGCGCCCCGGTATGCCAACAACAGTAGAATAAGCTGGAACATCATGCAACACAACAGAGTTCGCTCCAATTTTGGCATGCTCCCCAACAGAAATATTGCCTAAAACTTTAGACCCTGAAGCAATCAATACATTATCTCCGATGGTCGGATGACGCTTGCCTTTTTCTTTTCCTGTTCCACCGAGTGTAACACCTTGATATAAGGTTACACCATCCCCGATAATACAGGTTTCCCCGATCACTACCCCCATACCATGATCAATAAAAAACCTTCTCCCAATTTGCGCTCCTGGATGAATTTCAATTCCTGTTATCAATCGGCTCGCCTGGCTAATTAGTCTGGATATATAATACCATTTACGTTTATATAGAGCATGTGCAATTCGATGATGCCATAATGCATGCAGACCAGAATAAGTTGTAATGACTTCAAAACGGTTTCGTGCCGCTGGATCCTGATCGAGAATGGTATCAACATCCTCCTTCATTCTTTTCCATATACCCAAGTACGCCTCCCCCTTATTTTTCAAAAATAAAAAAATCCCCATGCCGAAAACAATCCGACACAGAGACGCACAGTTCAAATACGTGGTTCCACTCTGTTTAAAAAGGCAAATCTCACACCTTTTTCACTCATTTTTTGTTATCGATGTTTTAAACAACACCGCTCCTTGCTACTACCAAATACTTTGGGTTCACAAAAAGGCGAAAAGGGGCATTCACATCTGCTTTTTAAAGTGCATCTCAGCATTCGCACTCTCTCTGCATAAAAAACAAATCTTACTTTTCCTTTTTACCGCATCTATAAAATTTTCATGTATCATATCCTATGCTAAAAGCAGACAAAACGTACACCAACCAAGGATCCAGTTAATGTTCATTTTAAGCTGGATGAAAGACGAGCAAGGATTTTTTCTCTGCCCAATAGTGCAATGGAAATCGGTAAATCCCGACCATGCATACAGCCAGTTGTTGCAACACGAATTGGCATAAACAGATTTTTTCCTTTATGGCCAGTTTCTTTTTGCGTCGCTTGAATGGCTGCTTGAATACGATCCGCTGTAAATTCTGCTTCAGACAATAGTTCCAGCTTAGATTGAAACACTCTCAGCATGTCTGGCACATGTTCAGCGGCAAGCACCACCTTTTGCTCAGCATTCAAGATTATTTCATCAACAAAAAACATTTCGGATAAATGAACAATTTCTGCACCATAGCTCATTTGTTCCTGATACAATGCAATGACCTGACGTGCCCAATTCATCTCGGCATCCGTCATTTTCTCAGGCAGTCTTCCAGCTTGAATCAAATGTGGCAATGACACCTCGACAACCATATCCAAAGACGCTGCCTTCATATAGCGATTGTTGATATACGCCAGCTTCTGTTTATCAAACATAGATGGCGATTTAGACAAGCGTGTTGGATCAAACTGCTGAATCAATTCTTCTTTTGAAAAAATTTCTTCCTCCCCTTCCGGAGACCAACCAAGCAGAGCAATAAAATTAAACATTGCTTCTGGAAGATAGCCCAAATCCTTATATTGAGAAATAAACTGCAAAACCGATTCATCACGTTTAGATAACTTTTTGCGCTGCTCATTCACAATTAAAGTCATATGACCAAACTGCGGCATTTCCCAACTGAACATTTCATAAAGCATTTGTTGCTTTGGTGTATTCGTTAAATGTTCCTCTCCACGGAACACATGAGATATTTCCATCAAATGATCATCAATGACAACCGCATAATTATAAGTTGGGATACCGTTTGCCTTCATAATAACCCAATCGCCAATATCCTTTGAATCAAAAGATACCAAACCACGCACTAAATCGGTAAATGCAAAGGTTTTATTTTCTGGCACCTTTAGACGAATCGTGTATGGGAGCCCCTGTTTTATTTTTTCATCCTGTTCTTCCTTTGTCAGATGTCGACAAGTACCTGTATACTGCACAAAGGATTCCCCTGCTGCCATTTGCACTTCACGCTCTTTTTGCAACTTTTTTTCTGAACAAAAACATCTATAGGCATGACCTTTTTCTAAAAGTTCAGCAGCATATTTTCGATAAATATCCAAACGTTCGGTTTGACGATATGGGCCATAGTCTCCTTCTTTATCAATTGATTCATCTGGATGAATTCCAAGCCAGTTTAAATAATAAAACTGAGACTCTATCCCTCCTTCGATATTCCGTTCTAAATCGGTATCTTCAATCCGAACAATAAAATCCCCATTATAATGTTTTGCATATAAATAGTTAAACAAAGCGGTGCGGGCATTGCCAATATGTAAGTGTCCGGTTGGACTTGGCGCATAACGCACCCGAACTTTTTTTGTCATGAATCTCTTTCACCTTTTTCTGCCAAATTTATACTTGTATATTAGTTTATCCGTTTTTTACTGCTTTTTCAACAATACAATAGCCTGCGCAGCAATTCCTTCCTCCCGCCCGGTAAAACCAAGCTTTTCAGTTGTTGTTGCCTTCACATTTACACAATCCTGTGGACAATTTAGTAAATGGGCAATCTTTTCTGTAATTTGCGAAATATATGGTGCCATTTTTGGACGTTCTGCCATAACTACACAGTCTAAATTATTGATAATATATCCGCGTGCAGCAGCCATCTTCCATACTTCCTGCAATAAAATTTTGGAATCGGCGTCTTTAAAAGTCACATCTGTATCCGGAAAGTGCCGACCGATGTCACCCAGTGCCAACGCACCCAAAATGGCATCTGAAATGGCGTGCAACAGCACATCTGCATCGGAGTGTCCCAATAGCCCTTTTTCAAAAGGAATCTCCACCCCTCCAATTATGCATGGACGGTTTTCTGCTAATTGATGTACATCAAATCCTTGTCCAATTTTAAACATAGAATCTCTCCTATTCTTCGACTCAAAAAAATTCAAACAGGTATCTGGTTCGCGACTTTTCGCCAAAATTTTCTCAGCAATGTCCAAATCCTCCTCTGTTGTAATCTTAATATTGTCATAATCTCCATCGATATATTGGACTTCTTTACCGAAATACTCTATCAAGCTGGCATCATCTGTACCTAGAAATTGATTTTCTACTGCAAATGCATAGGCATCCAACAACAACTCAACGCAAAAAGCTTGTGGTGTCTGTGCCGCAGCAAGCTGCTCACGTGGAAGCGTGCCGACAACCATTTGCGCTTCACTGACCAATTTAATCGTATCTTTTACCTTTACAGCTGGTATAACACCTTTGCTTCCATATGCCAAAGCAGCACATAAATCATTTAAAATTTTCTCTTGTACAAACGGACGGGCACCGTCATGTACCATCACATAACGTGCTTTTCCAATATATTGCAGACCGTTATAAATACTGTCCTGACGCTCTTTACCACCGCAAACGATATGAGTCACCTTTTGAAACCTATAATCCTTTACCAATCTCTTTGTCTTTTCCATATCATTGGGATGCACGACAACAATAATTTCTTGACATAAAGTATGCGCCTCAAAATGTCTTAATGTCCACGACAAAACAGGATGTCCACCGATCTCGATAAACTGCTTGTTGACAGATCGCTTCATCCGCTTTCCCTGTCCAGCCGCCGGGATAACAACTGTATATGGATTTAAAGTCATCTTTCTTTCCCACCTGCACTTTTTTTTCTGTTCACTTTACTCACCAAATGCCACGCGAATGGCATCCTGAATTGTATCGACCCCAATTAGTTGTAAGGCACCCGAGAATGATAAGCCGGAGAGATTTCTTTTAGGTAAAATCATCCGACAAAATCCCAATTTCTCTGTTTCATGAATCCGCTGCTCAACTCTAGACACTCGGCGCACTTCTCCAGTCAAACCAACCTCACCGACAAATACATCTGATGCACGCAGTGGCTGATCTTTGTAACTAGATACAATACTGAGCGCTGTACCCAAATCGACTGCTGGTTCATCCAACTTTACACCGCCAGCAACTTTTACATAGGCATCTTGATTTTGTAAAAATAGACCAGCTCTCTTCTCCAATACAGCCATAATCAGTGCCACACGATTATGATCAATACCGGTTGTCATTCTTCTCGGATTGCCATAACAAGCTGGGGAAATCAACGATTGCAATTCAACCAACATTGGGCGTGTTCCTTCAATAGAAGCCACAACAACGGAACCAGTTGCACCTTGAGAACGTTCTTCTAAAAAAACTTCAGATGGATTTAAAACCTCAACCAACCCGCCCTCTTTCATATCAAAAATGCCCAACTCATTTGTTGAACCGAAACGGTTTTTCACTGCACGCAAAATTCGATACGTATGATGACGCTCTCCTTCAAAATATAGTACCGTATCTACCATATGCTCAAGCATTCTTGGTCCTGCAATGGCTCCCTCTTTTGTAACATGTCCAACAATAAAAACAGAAATTTCTTTGGACTTTGCCAGCTTCATAATTTCTCCAGTTGATTCCCGAACTTGAGAAACACTACCAGGCGCACTTGTAATATGCTCCAAATGAAAAGTTTGAATCGAGTCCATAATGACCAGCTCTGGGCGCAGCACTTCTACATGTTCTGCAATCGCTTCCAGACGTGTTTCAGGTAAAATATAGAGCATTTGCTCATGGATATTTAAACGGCTTGCACGCAACTTAATTTGACGTGCTGACTCTTCACCAGTTACATACAAAACTTTTTTTCCCTGTTTGCTTAAATCAGCAGAAACTTGCAAAAGTAAGGTTGATTTTCCAATCCCAGGATCACCACCAATTAAAACCAGTGATCCTTTTACAATTCCACCGCCCAATACACGATTAAACTCTGGAAAAGACGTTAGCATACGCGCCTCATCCTTTGCATCAATCATCGGAAGCGACCTTGGCTTAACCCGCTGCTGTGAAGCTTCAGAAAGAAGTGTTGGGCGTTTGGACTTTCCGATCATCATCACTTCTTCAACCATCGTGTTCCAACTTTGACAGCCTGGGCACTTGCCCATCCACTTTGGTGATTCATACCCACATGTCGTACAAGCAAATTTTGTTTTTTTCTTCACGAAATCACAAACCTTTTATGTAATTATTTTCCTTCATCTTATCACACATAAATATAAAAAGAGAATTGTCTTCACCGAAAAACACAGAAATTATGTTTCCTGAAATTATTTTACCAAAAAAGCATTTTTTCTGATTCATAAAAAACTAACCAAAACCCGCTTTAGATCGCCAAAAAAAAGCTTAACTGCCATCAGTCCCTTTAACCAAGTTAAACTTGATTACACAAAGATATGGCACATAAATCCAAGATCTCCTTAACTATCCCAACTTTTCAATCCATTTCATTTTTAAGATTTCCTTACGTGATATTTTGAAAGGTTTACGTATGTGCAAAAAACACTTGGATTTCTACAATCCCTTTTCACTTTGCATAAAGCGTACGATTAGAACCATTGGAAAATTTGGACAAACCAAAGTGCATTTTTTCTTTATCATCAAAAATTTCTTTGATATAAACACCTAAAAGCTCATCATTGGAGAAACATTCAGAGCATCACACAAAACCCTCATCATAAATCAGAAAAAAATCGCATACAATCTTCGCACAATTAAACGGACATTTTATAATTCAAGTGATATTTCACTTGCTGAAAAAGACCCATTTTGATTGAGTTTTTTTCAATTTCTTTACCTAAAAACAATCCACATTTTACTTCATTCCTAATGAACCAAAGCCAAAAACTATGTAAAAATTTAAAAATCAATTTTCCTAACGGTTTATGTCATACTTTAGCATGAATCCACTTGAAAAATAACTTTCTTTGTTTATACTTATTTTTCTGAATTTTACGCTTCGAAGAGAAATCTTTACAATAACCTTTAACCGCGGAAATTGAACGAGTTGTGCACAATTCACAGAGGAGTTATTAATATTGAATTTCCAATCAAAAAATTGTGCAAAAAACTTTGAAATGGTACTGAAAAAATACACACCAATGATTTACAAAATTATGGCACAGCTTCACATTCACCAAAACACAGAAGATTTCTTCTCTGAGGGAATATGTGCATTATACGAAGCCTATTTAAAATACGAAAAGGAAAAAGGCGATTTCTCACCATACGCTTATGCAAACATCCGTGGACGATTGCTGAATTTGATTCAAAAAGAAGAGCGGATGATGCCAAAAGAAAAAATTACTGCTTTAGAGTTCTGCCCTCAAAACATACAGGCTATCAGTCCAAACCTTGATATTCGCCTGTTTATTCAAAATGTTTATGCATCTCTAAGTCCCACTGAGCAAAAACTATTTACACTTGTATTTTTAGCAGATCTGCCACTCATTCGGGCGATCTCTCATCCAGAGCTTCAGCTTTCTTATCGCCAGGGAAAATATATGCTTAAGAAAATTCGTCAGATCTTTCAGGAAAGCTGGATAGAAAAAACAGATGATCTACCATAAAAATAATTTAAAATATCTAAACTACTTTGTAAAAAAAATACAAATTGACAGATTGAAACAACCTCTATTTTAGGGACAAAAAAAGAAGCAGATGACAAAATAAGAAAAACCAACAAATTTTTCTTTAAAGAAAAGCACAAAAAACAGAAGACACAGGGAATTGGACTATAGAAAAATACCATTTAAGACAAAATATTTTATGCGATAAGTGCCTGATTTAAAACCATTTTTGAAGCTTGTACATGAGAAAATACACATATCAGTGATGAAAAGAAAATTTATTAAGACCAATATTTTGTGGTAAATTTGTCTAAACAAAGTAAACCAAATGAGAAAAACCCATTTTTAATTTTTATCCCAAACTCTTTTTATTTTGTAACCCGACAAAAACATGATCAACTATGAATAGACTCTTAAAGAAGATGCAAAAAGATGAAACAAAAATATTTCGTCTATATAAAAATCCGAACAATCATGTGGATTTTCAAATGTAAGTTCACATCAGTTCGGATTTTTTACTTTGCAGATTGCTTTATTCAAAACAGCGATCTATAAAAATACAATATTTCGTTTTGTTTCGGCTTTATACCTTCTAGCATACATTTATAATTCCATAATAATTTTCCCCTCTTTTGCCGTTAAAGTAATCAACTGATTTTTCGGTAAATTTCTTTGCAACAGTTCCTCAGACAAACGATCCTCGATATTTCTCTGAATGGAACGACGAAGCGGGCGTGCACCGTATTCCGAATCATATCCATCTTCGATAATAACATCCAACGCCCCATCTGTGACCTGGATGAGATAACCGTTTTCCTTTAAGCGATTTGTCACATCTTGAACCATAAGTTTGGCAATTTCTTTCATATGTTTCTTTTCCAATGAATGGAAAACAATGATCTCATCCAAACGGTTTAAAAATTCTGGACGAAATGCACGTTTGAGTTCATCCATTACCTTTTCTTTCATTTCTTTATAATTATTTTCTTCTGTCTCCACATTAAATCCAAGTGTGCGGCTTTTCTTAATGGTACTTGCACCTACATTAGAGGTCATAATTAAAATGGTATTTCTAAAGTCCACTGTACGACCTTTAGAATCCGTGAGGCGTCCATCCTCTAAAACTTGCAAAAGCAAATTAAAAACATCTGGATGAGCTTTTTCAATTTCATCCAATAAAACAACAGAATACGGCTTACGACGAACCTTCTCAGTCAACTGTCCGCCCTCATCGTGCCCGATATAACCTGGAGGTGAACCAATCATTCGGGAAGTGGAATGCTTCTCCATATATTCAGACATATCAATGCGAATCATCGCATCTTCTTCACCAAACATCGTCTCAGCAAGTGCACGTGCCAATTCTGTTTTTCCGACACCAGTTGGACCAAGAAAAATAAACGAACCGATTGGACGTTTCGGGTCCTTTAATCCAGCTCTGGCTCGACGCACTGCTTTGGAGATTACTGTAACAGCCTCATCCTGACCAATCACGCGTTCATGCAGACTGCTTTCTAATCGAAGCAGCTTTTCACTTTCTTGCTCTGTCAATTTTGCTACTGGTATTCCTGTCCAAATCGATACAACCATCGCAACATCTTCCAAAGTAATTTCTGTATTTTCAATTCCTTGTTTTTCTTTCCATTGACGCTTTGTTTCCTCCAAACTTTCACGCAGCTTTTGCTCCTGATCACGAAGGGCAGCTGCCTTTTCAAATTCCTGGCTTTGAACCGCTGCATCCTTTTCTTTTTTCACTGTATCTAAATCCGCTTCCAATTTTTTCAGCTCTGGCGGTGTTGTAAAAGAACGGAGACGGACTTTAGAGCATGCTTCATCAACCACATCAATTGCCTTATCTGGTAAAAAACGATCTGAAATATAACGGCTGGAAAGCTTTACAGCCCCTTCAATCACTTCATCTGGAATTTTCACACGGTGATGCGCTTCATAACGATCCCGTAACCCTTTAATAATTTCAACTGTTTCTTCCATGGACGGTTCATCCACTTGAATCGGCTGAAAGCGTCGCTCAAGAGCCTCATCTTTTTCAATATATTTTCGATATTCATCCAAAGTCGTAGCACCGATACACTGAATCTCCCCGCGTGACAATGCCGGTTTTAAAATATTAGAAGCATCAATGGCACCTTCTGCTCCACCAGCTCCGATTAACGTGTGCAGCTCATCAATAAATAAAATAACATTGCCTGCCTGACGAATTTCGTCCATTACCTTTTTTAAACGATCTTCAAATTCACCACGGTATTTTGTCCCAGCAACAACAGATCCCATATCCAGACTCATGACACGCTTATGCTTTAAAGTCTCTGGTACCTCATTGCTGACAATTTGTTGTGCCAACCCTTCAGCAATCGCCGTTTTCCCAACGCCTGGCTCTCCGATTAAGACCGGATTGTTCTTCATACGGCGGCTTAACACCTCAATTACACGCTGAATTTCCTTAGCACGACCAATGACTGGATCCAACCGATCCTCTTTTGCCACCTGCGTCAAATCACGCGCCAAGCTATCTAAAGTCGGAGTCGCTGCTGCCTTATGGGAAGCTGTACCACTGGATGTAGCACTTTCATTATTTCCAAGCAATTTGACAACCTGCTGACGTGCTTTGTTTAAACTAACACCCAAATTATTTAAAACACGTGCTGCAATTCCTTCTCCTTCTCGAATTAACCCCAATAAAATATGCTCCGTTCCAACATAGGAATGACCTAGCTTTCTGGCTTCATCCATAGACAGTTCAATTACTTTTTTCGCACGCGGCGTATAATAAATCGGACCTTCAATCTTTTCACCAGTAAAAATTAATCCTTTAATCTCTGTTTCTACCTTATCTACATTTAAGTCCAATTCATATAAAGCTTTGGCCGCGATGCCTTCTCCTTCACGTAATAACCCAAGCAAAATATGCTCCGTTCCAATATTATTATGACCCAAATTTGCTGCTTCTTCTTGTGCAAGCGCCAAAACCTTTTGCGCACGCTCAGTAAATCTACCATGCATCATTGTATTGATTATCCTCCTTCAATATAAAACTTATGCTAAATATTTTCTTAATAAATTCGCTCTGGCTACTTCTCTTTCGTTAATGTCTAAACCTTTTCCTGCATATACTTGCAAAAATCCAGGCTGAATCCATGTGAATAGCTGACGGATTTGTTGAATGGACATCCCCTCAATAAATCCCAAATATATGCCCAGTAAAATATCGGATAAACGCTCCGCTGCTTCTTTAGATTGCATTAAAATAGCGTATTTCAACGTACCAAGTGAACGAAAAATCCGATCTTCAAGCATAAAACGAGCATGAGTCATCAAATGATCCCGAGCATGTCTTTCCTGTTCTACAATTTTCTCTGTAATTTTTGTTAACTCATCAACCATTTCCGATTCTGTTTTTCCCAGTGTCACCTGATTAGACAATTGAAATAAATGTCCCAAAGTTGTGGTACCTTCTCCATAAATTCCTCGGACAACAAACCCAAGCCGATTCAATGTATGCACCGTTGGATCCATCTGTTTTGTCATAACAAGCCCTGGTAAATGCAACATGACCGAGCATCTTAATCCCGTACCAACATTGGTTGGACAAGACGTTAAATAACCAAAATTCTCATCAAAGGCATAATCTAATTGGGTTTCCAACCAATCATCCATTTGATTTGCCAATTCATAAGCACGAGCAATTTGTATCCCAGTGAACATACTCTGGATCCTCAAGTGATCCTCTTCATGAATCATAATACTCAGTTGTTCATCTGAAGAAATTAATACAGAACTTCCAGGCGTTTTTGTAAGAAGCGGGCTTACCAAATGCTTTTCCACCAGTACACTTTTTTGTAAATCAGTTAATTCATCCATATGAAACATATGCATCACGCGATCGGTACAAAACGTTTTTTCGTTAAATTTATCTGCCATTTTTTGTGTAATTTCTTGTTTCATCTCTATGGACAGCGCTTTAGGAAAGGTATACCGTTGTAAATTTCTTGCCAAACGGACTCGACTGCTTAAGACAATATCATCAAACGGACCTTGCTCATGCATCCATGGACTGAAAGGCTCTTGAAAAATCGTTAAATCATTCATCAGATTCGCCCCCTTTTGATATACAACGTTTCTCCAATGCACGAATTTCATCTCGAATTCTTGCAGCTTCTTCAAAATTCTCAATGGCAATCATTTCTTTTAAATGTAATTTAAGTGTAGCAAGTTGCTGGCGAATAATCATGTTTTCGCCACCTCGTTTTGGAATTTTTCCAACATGCCTTTTGTTTTTATTATGCAGCTTTTCAAATAATGGATATAAAGCTTCTTCAAAAGTCGCATAGCAGTCTGGACATTGAAACTTCCCTTGCTTTAAAAATTGTCCGTAAGAAAGACCACAAGACGGACAAACTGCAGTCGAAGGCTCAGCTTCACCTACCATATGCTGAGCATCACTTAGCAAGAGTCCCGCAATAAATTGCTGGAGTGGAGCTGGCAAAACAAATTGATCCATAGACATAAATAAATCCCCTTTTTCTTTTGCACAAATCGGACAAAGATGTGTCTCAACCTTCATTCCATTAACAATATTGGTATAATGAATCGTTGCTTCTTTTTCATTGCATTTTTGGCATAACATATCTTCACCTGCTTTCATTTTTATCCATAAAAATTTATTAATATAAGCTTTTTAAAAGAATCCGCAATAAACGCGCACGCAGCATAGACTCCTGTTCAGCCGATTCAAACAGCAACACATCCGAACGCATCATTTGTATCATCATTTTAGCTTCCCGTTCTGTAATACATTTATTCTCAAGCAGTTGAACAATAAAGTCCTGTGCTTGCGCCTGTGTAATATGATCAGATATATTGGACAAAATTTGTTCCATCGTTTCATATGCATCCATGTAACCAATTTTCTGAATTCGAATATATCCACCTCCACCACGTTTGCTTTCCACAATATATCCACGTTCAAAGGTAAACTTTGTCTTCATAACATAGTTGACTTGTGAAGGAACACAAGAAAATTTTTTTGCCAGCTCACTTCGTTTGATTTCAATTGTGTCGGTATCCAGTTGTTTAAACACTCCCTTTAAATAAGATTCAATAATTTCCGTCATATTCATCATTTCACCGCCCAACTCAGTTTGACTAAATTTGACTATAACTATATTATACACATTTTATAGAAATCTAAACATTTTTTTGCACAAAAAATAAATTTTTCAGCATACCCACTTATCATATTGTAAAATAAATGTTACATTGTAGTAGAAACAAATTTTTTAAGGGGGAAGAAACGTGCAAAAAAAACAAAAAGAACTAAATATGGAGGGGCTATTAAAAGCAAATCTATATATTACACTAAGTGCCCTTGTACTCTTTGCCCTTCTGCAAATATTTTTTGGTCAATTTCTGATTGCAATTGTTACACTTGCCTTAGGTGGTCTACTTTTTTTGATACAAACCGGGCTAAAAAATGCCATTTCATTTGAAAATCGAGCCATTGTCGTGTCTATTATGCAAGTTATTATAATATTTGCAATTTCCTTTGCCAAAGGAACCGTAGGAGAAGTATTTACCTTATTCCTCGCTTCAAGCATTGTATCTGCATTTTACTTTCAAAGAAAGATTGTTATATTCAACCAAATTGCTATAAATCTTTTTTTGCTTATCTCACTTTTCTTTTTTAGAGAGACTGCCTACAACGATTTGGGATTAGAAGCCATTCTCAAAGGAATTATATCCGTAAATATCGGAATTACATTTGTTTACTTTGTTATGCGCTGGGCAAATATTTTTATGGGCAATGCAAAAGAAAATATGGCAATCGCAGAAGAAAAGGCAAAGGAAGCCAGTATCTTGATGCATGAAATTGAAAAGAAAATGGAGGAAGGAAACAATCTCGTTGCTACACAAAAAGATATGATTCGTGATATTCAGCAAACAGCGAAAAAGGTCGATAACTATTCTGAACATATGCTACAAATTTCCCAACAATTGGATGATGGTTCAAAAGCACAAAACGAAGCTGTTGATGCATTGGCTGCACATGTCCAGGAAGTCACTCAACAAATGAAAGTAACCTCAGACACTGCCGAAGAAGCGAAAAAACTTTCCCATCTTGCAGGTGAAAAACTCAAATTTGGAAATACCGAATTACAAGAAATGTTAGTTGCAATTGGACAAATTCAAAACACTTCACAAAAAATCAATGAAATTATTGGAACGATCAATGAAATTTCATTCCAAACCAATATTTTGGCTTTAAATGCAGCCGTTGAAGCAGCTCGTGCGGGCGATGCTGGAAAAGGGTTTGCAGTTGTTGCAAGCGAAGTTAGAAAACTGTCAACTCAAACAACAGACGCTGCAAATTTGACTGCTACATTGATCCAAGACACAGTTAAATCTATTCAACAAGGGACACAAATTGCTAAAGATACAGCTGAAACACTACAAGATGCAATGAATAGTTCACAAAAAAGTATACAAAAAATGGATGAAATTTCCACACTTTCTGGTAAACAAGTTGCATTTATTTCTCAAATGTCAAAAAATATGGATCAAATTACAAATGTCATCGGGAAAAATGCACAAGTTGCAACTGAAAGTACAAATGTTTCCACAAGTCTTGCAAAAGAAGTGAAAGAAATGGAAAGAATTATTGGACAGGTTGCAACTTCATAACTGGAGCAATATAATCATTTATATCATCTCAAACTGTAGACAAAGTTAATTTCCTGACTTTGTCTATTATTTTCTAAATTATGTATTCAAAAATTAAAATATACTTTGAAAATTTGTTTTATTCATTATTTAAAAAATAATGAATATAATATATTTTATTTTTTATTTATAGCTCGCAGTGATTGATATCATTTTAACTTATATACCTGTATAAATTATTTTTTGAACCAATTTCATGCTCTTGTTCTTCTCTTACTATAATTAAAATCTGGCAATCATAAGAAGAGATTTTTTATTATAATCTTACTTATAAGATATTCTTTCTTTCATTTCTTCCAAAAAGTATAGAAACGGAATTTCTAAAAACCATGTGATCCCAAATCTATTTTTTAACGTTCTGTAAAACATTATTAAAGAAATTTGCTATACAAAATTTTATCTACATACACCCTACACACCCTAAAGAAACAAGATATTCTCAATTAGAAAAAAATAGACAAAAAGCTATTTTACAACATAAATTTTAAATGGCAAAAGAAATCGCTAAAAAGAGATATATCTGTCAACAAGATTTATGCTTTCATGCCAATTACTGGTTTAATTTAATACCCTCAAAGACTTAGACAGAACCTTTAAAGCAAATTATCTTACTAAATTTAAAAACTAATAGGCTTATCCGAATCTAGTCTATGTTTTTATTTAGATATACAAAAAATGCATAATATTCATAAAAGAATATTATGCATTTTAACTTTTATCAACCCGGCAACGTTCTACGCTCGCAGGGGAAGTGCCCCAACTACTCTCGACGCTAAAGAGCTTAACTTCCGTGTTCGGTATGGGT